>Ga0123342_1001778_pt1 | contig 36435 bp, 43 predicted proteins | sample Turbeawhitnodule_FD_89960 | JGI IMG/M metagenome (GOLD analysis project Ga0123342, IMG submission 89960) | Root nodule microbial communities of legume samples collected from Mexico - Turtle bean Mexico white nodule | ecosystem: Host-associated > Plants > Roots > Nodule | place: Mexico: Nepantla... | reverse complement strand
TGATTTTGTCACTCTCATGTTCAGTCGCTGATTCGGTCGCTAAACTAACTAACATCATTAACAATTCATTCGGTCGCTATTTTGGTCGCAGATTTGAGACTGAGAATATTTAGTGGCAATTTCGGTCGCAAATTGCGACCACTAATTTTTGGTCGCTGAATTCGGTGACTAAATGATCATTTTCTTGTAGTGTAAATTCTTATTTATCCTAATGATTCTCTGCTCTATTATTTTTCTTAGGATTTTGCCATCAATCTTTGTAGAGTCAATTGAGAAAAGTGTTCATCTTGACTTGATTAACCTTATACTAAAATTTGGCTATGTTTGGATAACTTGCTATAGGTCATCAAGTTTTGTGTAGCATTACTGATTGAATTTGGGAGTTTGCTCCAAAGTAAAACATTTCTTATAGGGAAACTATTTATATTTTTGATAGAATCTCATGATAAATAATTTGAATGTGAAGGCGGTGTGGTCACAATGTCTTGAGTTTTATGCAAGATTGTGTTGTTGAATGTACTATGAATGTTTGAGTCTTAAATTAATAAAATTGTTGTGTCCTTGCCAATTTGATGAGGATATTGCATTTGAGACAAATTTGGTTCAAGTTAGGATTATTTTTAAGTAAAATATTCAATGTTAGACATAAAAATAGAAGAAAACTTAACTTGAATAAATGAGAACATTTACACAATTCAACAAATTTTATGAACTATGCAGAATGCTAGGCGAACAAAACTCTCATTAGGTGAAATTCTTTTAATTAAAAACCAAAAAATATTTGGTTGTTGGGCGAGCTATTTATTTAATTGAAAATATGAGAGATTTGTTGGCTAGGTGAGTCCATTTTCATTGTATGAAGGGGAGGGGGGGAGGTTATTAAAAACTCCTAGTAGTGTAGTCACTGGTCGAATATTTTGTTCGCTGGATGACTAAAAGTTATTAGTTGTGTTGATTCCTTTGACAGAGTGAGCATGATATTGGTTGGGCAAATTGCAAGATATGCTTAATTTACTGTGCAAGCCAAGTGTTGGCGCATAATTGTTTGAATTATGGTTTCATTTAAATGATTTATATTGTATGATAATATTCTTTGGGAATGATGAGAATTGTATTAAATTATGATCATAAATTTGGAATGATATATGAATTATTATGGTGTATTATATGATTGGTGGAGATAAGTGATTTTTAGTAGAGAGAATGTGATTATATATATATATATATCAATATTAATTATTATATATTTAATTGAATAATTAATTCACTATTATATTTAATGTGTGTTTTATAATTCTAATACAATTATGTTTTGATGAGTTAGATAAAATCTTAATACTTTTCTTTTATAAGTTTTTTTTTTTTTATATTTATTATAAAAAAAATGTATAAATGTGTGTCTTATGATGGTTTAAAAATAAGAATCTAAGTTGTTACAATTGCTAACATGAAGATCACATCATCACTCCAACAATTTCACTTGAGGAATGGACAAGGATAAAAATAAAACTAAAATATCCATTAATGAAGAGTTAAAATCTTCACAAAGACTAGATACATAAAACAAACGGTTTGTCAAGTTAATGAAACTTCCTCTCACCTAGAATGTAGATGCTGAAGTTAAACCTTGTGGTTCACTTTTAATAACGTCTTATGTATCTGATTTTGTAACAATAAATTATTAGTTTACAATTTCATAAAATCCATTCTATTAAGTTGTAATTGACAACTAATTTGTGAAACATATATAACCTATACAACTAACTGATGAGTAATTTGAGTAAAAAAATTAACTATCGATTAAATTAACTTTTTGAGGATTATTAAGTATATCTATAATCTTAAGCTATGGTTGAATATACTTTACTTACTGTCATGAGTATATATAGAGAGAGATAGATAAAAGTAAACGAATCTAATCGTACATATTAAAAATTATAATAATACTATTTTTTTTTATTGATCACACTTACACTCATTTATATTACGTTTGTTTTATTATTATTTACAGAAGAGTTGAATTTAGCCTATCTTTGCATTCAAAAGAATAATATACCGTTCAAATTATAACTAATAATTTGTTTTAAGAAATGGATGTTCAACTCAGAATGATTAATTATTTAAAATCTTAATAATAGGATTTATTAAATATAAGAATATGTGCAATAATTTGATTTGAAATATATTGATAAAATTTGTGTGAAAATTAAATAATTAAAATTTCAAATTTTAAATCTATTCCAAACATTCAAGTATAAATATATATCAAAGTATTGGTCAGATTCTTAGAAGTACTTTCCTAGTCAAAATCTAAGAATCATTTCATGAATAAAAATTCAAGCTATAAACACAAAATACAAGATCCAATAATTAAGTTCATAAATATAAGAATCAAGCTTTAAACACAAAATACAAAATCCAATAATCAAGTTCATGAATACAAATAGTTTTTTTAAGTATAAAATGAAAATAACAATATAAAAAAGGAACAAAAATTCATATATAATTACCACCAAAATACATAAGGTATTGTCCACTTTGGAGGTCGATGGCCCTTAAAAGGCGTCTCGGTGGGTTGTAGGAGAAACAAACCCCTCAGTCGAGGTCTAAGGGGAGTGGATTCCCCCTAACTGAAGGGCTTGAGACACATTTTTGTTCCCACAAATGTGGGACTGTTCCGACTTCAAGTCCGAGAGATATCTTCAAGGTATTGTCCGCTTTGGAGGTTGGTGCTCCGTCACGGTTTTGTTCTTAAAAGACGTCTCAGTGGGTTGGAGGAGGAAGAAGTATACAAACTACACTTGACCTTGACTCTGAGCGATGGGGGTTGGCAGGACCAGAACAATTTCCAACCCCCAAAGGAAAGAATTAGTTACTCATGGTGGCCATTACATACACAAAAGCTAAAGAAAAAAATTCAGAACGTTCCTCCTTGACGACACGACCTCTTTTAGGTTTCCTATCTTTAGTTTTTGGGTCACTTTTTTTCTATACCAACCTTATTTAACCTAATTGTTGACTAAGTGACGTCATTATTCCTAATATATCATTGCTTTATCTCTCATTTTAAATTCATGAAAATAACGATCGAGAATAAATGATTCTATTAATTTAATAACTCTAAGGTATATTATTAAATTCTAAATTTTTAAATTAAGATTAAGCATAGCTTAATCAACAATTCAAATCAATAAATGTCTAACTTTTTTACATGAAATTTCACTAAATAATGATACTTGTTTAATTTTTTCACTAAATTTTTCACAAACTTTCTACATATTTTTCACTCTATTTAATTTAATCTAAATAACCTCACTCTCTTTATATTTTCTATTTGAAATTAACTTTCTAATCCAAACAAAATATTAATTAGAGTAAATGAAAATGATTAATTTTGTGACGGCAAAAGCATAGGGTAAGGGAGAGGTGGAGAATTAGATCCTTGACTGACCCTGCAACACCATTTTGTTCATAGTTGAAATCTACTAAGTTAATTTTAACACAGAAGAATCAATTTGTTCCATTTAAAAAACATGAAAAGTTAATTTCAGAAATTAGAGGATAAAATTGAATATGAATAAAAGGATAAAAGATTAAATTTTCAATCTAAAATTTATAAAATGTAATTAACCCATACAAGGTACAGTTAAGTTACCTAAGTAAAAAAAAAAAGTAATAATAGTAATAAATAATAGACGGCACCTTCCAAGGCAGTCTCTCAAAAACCCTAGTTCTTCTAACAGTATCATCCAAACCCTCTCTTTCACTCTTTCTCCACTAATGGAAGCCCCTTCCGAGGCGGTGCCTGCCGGCACGGGGGAAACCATAAGCAAGAAGTCAGTGCGCCAATCCCTTTTTTCTCAATGCGAAATTCAATTCGTAACAACTGTACCTCAATTGAATTGATTTTTTTTGTTTGCGCAGTGCTCTGAAACGGGAACTGAAGAACAAACAGAGAGAAGAAGAAAGGAAGCGCAAGGAGGAGGAGAAGGCCAAAAAGGTACAAGGGAGACCTTTTTTTTATACGAATTTTACTTTTTGTATGATTCAGTAAGATTTTGCGTTATTCCACTCTTTGTTTATGTTTTTGCCTATTGATTTGGATTTATTGTCAAAATGTGAGTTTTACTTATGATATAATTAATTTATATGATTTTCTGTAGGCAGCTGAAACGCAGAAGGCAAAGGATAACAAATCTGCACCAGCTGATGACGAGGATATGGACCCAACAGTATAACTCCAATTTTGCCACTGCAGTGGAATATTTTATGGGTTACATTATCTATTTATTCATTTTGTAATTTTGGGGTGATTTCATTGCAGCAATATCTTGAAAATAGGCTGAAGTATCTTTCAGCTCTAAAAACAGATGGGAAGAACCCATATCCTCACAAGTTCAATGTCACTCTGTCTATTGAGGAATACATAAATAAATATGGAGGTTTAAGCGATGGGAAGCACGCCGAGGATGAATTTGAGTCTTTGGCTGGTACTCAGCATTTCTGTGTTGATAGTTTGTGGTTTTCTGGTTGTTGCTTCTGTTGGTGTTTGTTGATTCTAATTATCCTTCTGCACCTCAGGTCGAATCATGCACAAACGCACCTCTGGTTCTAAGCTTGTCTTTTATGACCTGCATGGCGGCAGCTTCAAGGTCCAGGTTATGGCTGATGCGAGGTACCCAAACTTGCTGTACTGCACTATGTGCATGTCTATGGTTGTACAATTATGAGACGTGCACATTTAGTGATGCTGTTTTACCAGTTTTATGGCATGGGTGGACATTTTTCTGATAATGATCAAGCTAGAGGAATAATCTAAAATAAAATGCTTGCTATGTAATATAATCTAAAATAATATCTCATGGAAGTCCAGTCATGCAATTAATTTACACTCTTTAGATTAATTTGCTTTATCCTTTTAGATCTTCTATTATAGTTTTATTAGACAAATACTATTGATTTTGCATAATGTTATTTATTCCATGGTTAAGTTAATGGTAGTGGTAGTTAGTAATTCAAATATTGAAAATGTAACTTGAAGAGATTACCTTGTAATGTGGCATATTCTATGGTACGCCTTGTTATTTTGTATTTGATTTTGATGTAATTATTTGTATTTTCAATTTATGAAAAAAACTTAGTAATTTTTTCTCTCATAATGGTGCCTTTTTCTCATTGTTGAATTTATATATTCTTTTCTTTTATCCTGTTTGATTTTAGTTGGACGGATGAAATAACTGATATCTCTTCAATGCAGTAAATCAAACTTGGATGAGGCTGAATTCTCCAAATTCCACTCTAATGTGAAGCGTGGTGACATAGTTGGTGTCACGGGTTTTCCAGGTTTGTGGTGCTATGAAGTTTCATACCATCATTTTTACTCTGTTTCATGCATGCAAAGTCTGTCTCCAATTCTGTAATCTTGAGAACTCTACATCCAATTATGGCATTTGAGAATAAGTTTTGCTTTTTAAAGAATTAATCAAGTTTATATAAATAGGATAAAAGTATGTTACAAATTCTGTTTTGATTATTTCAATATTATTACTGATTTCTGCCTCAAGACTAGGAAAGTTGTGTCACATTGTGAGCAACTGGGAAGCATTTTAAGACCAGAAGTTAGTCTTTTAAAATGTAAATGTTATTTAGTTACATAAATTAAAACCATATTTGTTATACTCCCGTGCTTTTAATTCATAGCAGAGGGCTAAATCCTGCTAATCAGATACATTTTACCATTCTGATTCTCCATCGTTAGAATGCGTTCTACAGTTTTCCTATGTTTAATTATCCAGGCAAAAGTAAGAAGGGTGAGCTTAGTATTTTCCCCAACAATTTTGTGGTGCTGTCTCATTGTTTGCATATGATGCCAAGGCAAAAGTCTGCTGCTGCTGCTGTTGATAAGGCAAATTTGAAGGTCAGTATGTATGTAATATATACGTATCATGTATGTATATTTATTTTTAATTTTTTTATGCTGTTTGATGATCTTATGCCATGATGCTGATACTTTAATTATTTGCAGAAAAGTCCATGGGTACCTGGAAATACTAGGAACCCTGAAACATATATTTTGAAGGATCAGGTATAATTGGCATGAAATGTGTACTGTTATTGATATATCATTGTTTTTAGTATTTCAAATTGATTTGTATATGCACTCATGTTGGAACCGACATTGGGACAGTGGTAAAAGTGTGGATGCGCTTTTGTTATTGAGAAAATACTGAAATGTGATATGCCTCACAGGTTATGGTTAAGGATATAAAATTACATGCAATAAATGGATGTTTGTCATTATTATTCTCTCTCTTTTATGTTTTCTTTTTGAAATGTATAGTTATTACTGTTAGGTATTTTGTTGTGTTTCTTTGATTCTTTTGATAAATGAGCTTTTTAATTTTTTGTTCCATTTCTCCTTTTTGTGATACTCTTCACGAATTAACTTGATTACAACTGCAATGACCCTCAGTGGCTTAGGGTTTAGGGTTTAGATTGGTTTTCTTTATATATGTGGTAGCTTTTTATTTTTCATTTCTTGTTGAATTAAGGGAGATTTTTAATGTTATCTAAACCTTTTCCTTTTTCATATGGTTTGAATTAATTTCAAATTGAAATCAAACCAATATTTCTTAAATTTTTCATCAGTGAGGGTAAAGTAAAATAAATCGAGGCAACCTTGGCCATTAAGTATATGAATGGTTCAGATTCTTTAACACTATTATATTTTTTTATTAAAAATAAATTATGATCGTATCTCCCTAGTTTCATTGAAAGTTGACTCACCTTGTCTTTTTTATATTTATTACTAAATTGGTGACTGGATCTTTGTAGGAGATTTATCTCTTATGACTTAAACTTGTGAATGTGGCCGAGGGTGATGTAGCTCTACCAAATACAGGCAAAAGCAAAGGGATTTTATTCATGAACCTCACAGCATTCCATATTGCATTAAAGAAATGATTTTTAGAAGGGGGTCTAAGATTCCTTGTATTTGTGAGGGAGGATAATTATTTTCTAGTTTAGGATTTTTAATAAAATTTAATAATGTGTAATAATCTTAACCATTCTCATCTATTCAACTTATGATTGCCAGAATCTTGCATTGTTTTCTTTTAATGTTTGAGTAACTATATTTTCTGTGTGCTATGATAAACATGTCTTGATTACTGTCGTTTTGCAGAAACTGAACTGAATTAATTGCAAAAAATGAACTGAATTAATGCAGAAACTGAGCTGAACTGCACAAAATTTCCCTTGAACTATCTCCTATTTTGTTTCATCTTTCTGTCAATATCCATGTACAGGAAACATTACGTTTTATTGAATTAATTGTTGCTTTTTAGGAAACTAGATACAGGCAGCGCCATTTGGATTTAATGCTTAATCCGGAGGTTCGAGATATATTTAAGACCAGGTCTAAAATCATTTGTTACATTAAGAAGTTCCTTAACGACCTTGATTTCTTGGAGGTATGTTCCGTGTCTGAGTATTCTGATTCTGGACCTTTGGTTTCCTTACCTCCATTTTCACCTACTTTTTGAACCATTTGCAGGTTGAAACCCCTATGATGAACATGATTGCTGGTGGAGCTGCAGCCCGTCCATTTGTAACACATCACAATGAACTTAACATGAGGTTATTCATGAGGATTGCCCCAGAACTATATCTTAAGGAGTTAGTTGTTGGTGGACTGGATCGTGTTTATGAAATTGGTAAACAATTTAGGAATGAGGGTATAGATTTGACTCATAATCCTGAGTTTACTACCTGTGAGTTCTATATGGCTTACCAGGACTACAATGACTTAATGGATATAACAGAGAAAATGTTGAGTGGTAAGAATTAAATGGTGTTTTGTCATGTATTTTTTTATTCTCGTTAGTATATCTTATCATCAAGTCACCTGCTTAATCTCATGATGCGAAAAAACAGGTATGGTTAAGGAACTTACCAAAGGCAGCTATAAAATCAAGTATCATGCAAATGGTGTTGATAAGGAACCCATTGAAATTGACTTTACTCCACCTTATAGGTGTGCAGTGTACATTATCTGGTGACTTTATACTGTTTTTTTATAATGTTGATATTTTTATATTATTAATTTGCATTTTTAATTGTTACAGAAAGATTGATATGATTGAAGGATTAGAGCAGATAGCAGGACTAAGTATTCCTAAAGACTTGTCAAGTAACGAAGCTAATCAGTATTTGAAGGATGTATGCTTGAAGTTTGAGATTAAATGTCCTCCCCCAGAGACAACTGCTCGTTTGTTGGATAAAGTAATCTGCTTTCTTGTTTTCTCTTTTTTAATGTCTTTTATCAAAAATATGATTTACTTTCCTTTTTTTTCTCTGAATGGTCCTGCTTTTCAGTGATACTTTGCCATATTGTGTTGCTGGTCTGATAAGACCAGGACAATCGATCAGATGTTGGACGCACAAACATTACTTTAGAGTGTTTTGGTTGTGAAAATGAAATATACATGAAGGGTAGAGTAGGGGATAGAGCTAGTCTATAGGCATTCTGGTCTTTGTAAGACAATAGCTAGCCAACCTTAATAGAACTGTAATTTCCAGTTAGAGCTCTAACATTTAGTGAAGCTTGGGTACAATTCTATTTGACTAATACTTTTTCAGTTTATATTTTACCTCTACTTGTTACGTAACTATAGACATAATTTCAGTTTTATATTTGCACAATTCTAATTATTGCATTTTATTCATGACTTTTATTCCTTATTTTGAGCTTCTTATGAATTATCTTCAGGAAATGTAATTATATTATTTTCATATTGCAGCTTGTGGGTCACTTTCTGGAAGAAACTTGTGTAAATCCTACATTCATCATTAACCATCCCGAGATAATGAGTCCTTTAGCCAAGTGGCACAGATCAAAACCAGGCCTGACCGAACGTTTTGAATTGTTTATTAATAAACATGAAGTAAGATCATGAGAGTTGACTATTATTTATTTAAAAATAATTTGGAATCATGCTTCTGACCACTGTTAGTATATTCAGCTTTGCAATGCGTATACCGAATTAAATGACCCTGTAGTACAACGACAGAGATTTTCTGAACAACTCAAGGTAATGAAATGTGTTACAACGGTAATATGTGCTATACTCTAGTTGTTAGGCTTTTCTTAATAAACTTATGGGTAGTAACTGTTGTCTGTTGTACATTTCAGGATCGGCAATCTGGTGATGATGAAGCAATGGCCTTGGATGAAACATTTTGTACGGCTCTGGAATATGGTTTGCCACCTACTGGTGGTTGGGGCTTGGGCATTGATCGGTTGACCATGTTACTGACAGATTCACAGAATATTAAGGTTTCTACTCTTTCTCTATCTGCATGCTATTTTGTTTCACAATTTCTTACTATGTTCTGTCTTCTTGGTGACAGGAGGTTCTTCTCTTCCCTGCGATGAAACCTCAAGACTGAACCTTGGACCAAATGTGTTTAAATTAGTGAAATCATCATACACAGGTATGTTCTGCCTTAATGTGACTGATAATTTGTGTGTGAAACATGTAGCAGCCTTTTAAATACCAAGTATTTCCAAGAAAAGTGCAAGCACGGCACTAGATAATTTGTTAATCGTTGTTATTGATTTTGAGTATACAACCCCAATAACGATAGCAGTTTAGTGGACCGTGGAACAGCTGCTACATAATGATGGCAGATAGAAATCATATAAATTCCCAATACAGGCATAATAAAAGTGCTCAGAAGTACTAAAAAGCTTCAGATCTTCATCATCACTACCCAGAAGTCGTACCTTGTTGACTCAATCATCATTAACACGAGGTTTAATTAAACAATTTGAAAAATAAAACGGGCTGGGTCTCGGGTGGGGAAGACTACAACTAGGTGCTAACTGACTCTGAAACAGATGATGACCTACCTCTTATGCACCAGATTCAGCTACAGAATGGGGTGGGCATGGTTAGAAAATGGGTGGGCAACAGAGTAGGCTGGCTGCTCCATGAACTAAAAAAAATCAAGTCACCCTTTTTTTTATTTTGGAAACAGGCAAGCGCCTGTTCTGTGTGTAATTTTGGAAAAAAAAAACAATAAAAGTGTTTCTGATTGTTTGCGAAGGGTGGGTTTAAGGGACAGGGATGGACTATTAAAGTCTGCGATTTTTTAACGTGCGGTCTGGCACGAAGTTGGGCCACTAAATCTGAGAAATAGTTTCCTTGTAGCATGTGCATTAGGTCATAAAAAACAAAGAATTCAAACAATGGAACCAGATGTGTTTTTGTGTGGGCAAAGTGAAAATTTTACTAGCTCGAGTGAGCATAAAACCGAATTTTAATTGAAGAAGAAAGTTTAAACAGATTTCAATCTCCAAAGATGCACTACCTATTAATCATACTATATTTTGGCTACCGTGGCCCTAACACTTTGTATTGGCAGCAGTCTATGCGCTCTTTGTTCACAGTGTACTGCCATTTGCCGCAATGGATAACCGTACATATTTTTAATGAAAAGGACATGCTTAGAAGTTATATTATTTGATTCAAATATCCACTAAGAATTTTCAGGGGTTAATTCCTATCTAGTATAAATGGCAATGCTTCCTCTCGATGATTAGCGTTGCTGTATGAATTTTCAGTTATGTTACTGTTGGTAATAATTATGACTTTTTTGGCTCTTTATCTCTTTCAGGAACTTGAAAATGCAAGATGATTAATATGGGATCTCAGTTTTGATTTTCGTATTTTATTAGTAGACTTTTGATGAACTGGTCATGCATAATTTCTCAGTTGATTTATATTTTATCTTTTGGTGGTTGGATCGAGTGTGATGTCATATACCATCTTGATTTATTACCCATTTAAGATTTGAGACAATTTTTTAGTACATTTCTAGTTAAGCCAATATTGCTTCTGCTCAATGGGTGTTTTGGTTGAAAAGTTAAAGATAAATACGTTAACTCTCGTGATCACGTTCTTGGTTAGCCAATATTTTTATTTCCTGCATAAATCTGCGGGTTGGTAAAATGCTCCTTTTATTTGAAATTGAGGGTCTTTAATAAAGATAAAAAGTAAAAATTATAAATGGATTTCCTTAAATAACAATGTGTTACGAAATATTTTGTTGCTCTCAACTTGACCAACTTCTCCCTCTCCTATAAACATTGGGGCATTTACAAAGAATTTTAATCAACAATATAAACAAGTCCACCTATATCTTTTTCACGTGTTACTTAATCTTGTTTTCCAAGCAATCACTTCACTTTAAAGATAATCTCTCTTTTCTATTTCCCACCTCTTAATTTGAACTATATTACTTTACCAAAGAAATATTTTCCAATGCTTTATTCCTTTTTCTTCCTCTCCTAAGTCTTTTCTTTTTTGCTTTTTCACCACATCTCGTCAAAGGTAGCACAGTGTGCGTTGGCACCGAAAATTATTCTGAGAGTGAAGCTAAAGGAACGATCTAGTGCAAACTAAAATTGCTCTTTTGAAAGTGAGAGGGAACTGAAAAAATATAATCTCGTCACACGTTATTATATACATACTTAAACACGGAGACGTGTATGAAAAAGATGCAAAAAAAAGTGTCATAATGGTGTTATGTATTTCCTAAACCAACTTAAAATATGCGTACTCATTTCGAGAAGGGATGAAGAGATCCCTCGCTGAATGCATAGAAGAAATAAAGGTGGAGCCAAAATAATTAATTGCAAATACGAAAAATTATATATTTTTTTTAGCAAAGATTAAATTAATTAAAGAAAATACTTGAGGGGTGTTTCAATCCTTTTACAATTGTTAAAACAAATCACAAGAAAACAATAAAAAACATTTCAACAAACTGAAAAAACTTATAAGAACCAATGCTGATTAGAGGAGTAACTCTGCATTTTCCAGCACTATAGAAAAAACAAAATAAAACATAACATGCAACAAATTCGCATATTTTCAGCACAATATACTTTAAATCGTTTTCCTCACATATTCACTCTCAAAACCATTCTCAAAAAGATCTATAGCGATGGTAAAAAAATCCTTCAAAGCTGCTAAGACAATCTGCATTGCTTTCACTTGCACTAGCATAAACTATTTTGCTGCAAAAGGTATCTCAATCTACACTCATTCTATACTTGTCAGGAATAGCTTTACTTTGCTTTTGCCTTGTTGCTTCCATCCTAAATTGCAGATTTCACAGTCTTTCTGTTCTCTTATACACCATCTTTGATCTTTATCCGCTACATCTTTTTTCGACCAAATGATATTTGTTTTTCACAACCGTGCCACCATCACAAGAAGCTCTAACACGCCCAATGATGCTACACCACAACCTACACATAGAACAAAAACCTTCCACGTCTCTTAGCCAGCACAGGAAAATGGAAAATAAACACTTGGAATGCATAAAAACATAGTAACGTTTGAGTTAAAACATAGAGACAAATAGCATACATTATAGCATACATAGAGACAAATATAAACGAGTAAATTTATTTAGTTGTCATGTTAATGCAAATTAAGGGAGACAACAACCAGTTAGAAAAAGAGAAAATGACCTTCCTTACTTTATGTTTCATCCAAGCCCAAGACTGGACTTAAGCCAAGGAAAAAATTTCCCCTGCATCAAACTTTTCTTGATTAAAACTAAACCTATTTCTATGCTTCCAAATACTCCATGTCACCGAGAGCCAAAGACTTTTCAATAAACTATTACCCTCATTATTGAAACAGGAACAAGAGAACTGTTCAAAATGATTAATCAAAACATTCTGGTTCACTGAACTAATACCGAGCCAACTGTTGCACAAATTCCGAACTTCATTTGACACATGTGTGAAGTTGTCTCCTTTTCCCTCTCACATAGGCACACAGTAACTCCCCTTTTGAAAAAATTATGTTTGGTTGCTATCTTATTTGAAAAATCCCTCCAAACTAGGAATTGTGCCGAGGGAGTAACCTTTAAGCTCCACAACACAAAATGATTTAAATATACTCCCTACATCATGATTAGCTAACTTTGCATATGCAGACTTTACTGAGAAGCTATAAGATGGGGGATCGCTCCATAACCATTTATCTTCCTTATCTGAATGTAAAGATGATTGTGATATACAAACCAAAAACCTTTTAGAATATAGGCTTTTCCCATTCGAACCAATCCCTTCCCAACTGAAAGCCCAATTCCAACCTTCCCTAGACCAACTTCTGAATCTATCAATTGGTTATCTTTGATCAGAGAGTTATTATAGATTCTAGGGTACTTCTCTTTGAGCTGAGAATTGTGTAACCACTCGTCTTCCCAAAATTTAAATTTTGACCTAGACCCCACTTGCCAAACCACATTTGAGTGAAACCAATTAGTTCCTTGATCGGAGTTACATACCTTACATAAATCAGTCCACCATCTAGATTTGTACTTATTCTAGTATAGTGCTATTAGATTTACCCTCCTCCACGATCCGTAGTTTAATTCCAGAACATCCTTCCAAAGGCCAACCTTAGGGGACACATCATTCTCCATTTCCATTTCACCAAAAGTGCCTTATTAAACAAATCTATACTTCTAATGCCAAAGGCCACCCTCCGCTTTCGGTTTACATATGTTTTCCCAAATAATCCAAGCATTTTTGTTTCCTTCTGTCCCCCACCCCCACAAAAAACTTCTATGTGACTTTTTGATTTCCTTTCAAACACCAACCGATGCTTTCAAAAAGGATAGGTAGAATAGAGGTTTTGCATTAATGACGAATTTTATAAGACACACTCATCCCGCAAAAGATAGATTTCTTCCTTTCCACACAAATATCTTCTTTATGATCTTTGATAATACGAGCTCCCAAAATGAGCATCTAGATGGATTACCTCATATTGATAGACCTAAGTAAGTGAAGGGTAATTCCATTAAGTTGGAGTGAAGAATATCTGAATACATTCTTACCAAAGGTCCATAAACACCGACTGCACCAATTTTACTTTTGTGAAAGTTTACTCTAAGGCCATAACTTAATTCAAAACATCTAGCATAGCCTTAATAGTCCTTATATTTTGCACGTTGGATTCACAGACAAAAAGAGTGTCGTCAGCGAACTGGAGTAAATCCACGTTTACATTATTGTTCCCGACTTTTATACCTTAAAGCAGGTTCTTACTCTTTGCTTGATGTACTAACCCAGACAAACTTTGAGCCACAATTAAAAACAAGAAAGGTGCAATCGGGTCCCCCTGCTTAAGGCCTCTAGAAGGTTTGAATTCTTTTGTTGGGCTACCATTAACCAGTACAGAGATGGTAGCAGATTCAAGGCATGCTCTAATCCATTGTATCCATTTTTTCACAAAACCCTAATATGCCCAACATGTAGAACAAGAACTTCCAGTTTACCGAATCATATGCCTTTGAAAGGCCAACGTAACAATCACCCCACTCTTTATTTTTCTTTTCAATTCGTCCACTACCTCATTCACAACAAGGACACTGTCTAATAATCCTCTATTTGCTAAAAAAGCTAATTGTGACCCATCAACCACCTTCTCCACAACTTTCTTAATCCTTATTGAGAGCACTTTATCCAAAGTTTTGTATAAACAACCTACAAGTGAGATGCGTCTATACTCTTCTAAGGATTGAGGATTCTCAGATTTTGGGATCAATGTGATGAATGAAGCATTACACCCCTTTTGGATCATCCCTTCATTGTGGAAAGTTTTTACAGCTTCGAACACATCATTCTTTAAAATTTCCCAATGTTTCTTAATAAAGATGAAAGAAACTCCATCAGGGCCCGACCTCTTGTTGCATTTTCATTCCCAAATAACTTCCTTAATTTCAATATCCTCAAAAGGTGCAGTCAATAACATATTATCTTGGGGAGAAATTGTTTTGAAAGTGACATTATCCAACCTAACACCAACACTCTCAACAACTGACATCTTATTTTTGAAGAATTCTTTGACAATGTCCTTCACGAGGTTAGGTTCTTCCACTCAAGTATCTAGATTGTGACTATGCACTCCTTTAATCTCATTTTTCATCATTCTCCACCTAATAGATGCATGGAAGTATTTGGAGTTGGAGTCTCCCTGTTTGAACCACAATGCCCTTGACTTTCTCATATTTATAACATGTAATTGGCTCAAGAGCTTCCTTTGTTCCCTGATCTTGTTCTCTTAAAGGTTATCAACATCATCCAACTGGTATAACACCTGTATTTTATTTAATAGATCTAGCTTGAGCCTATCCCTATACCCCAAAACCTCTTTGTTCTAAACCTTCAAACTTGAAAACCAATTTATAAAATGACTTGTAGTGATTTTGAAAACAAATAAGTTTTGATTATGTTCCTTATAAATGTTTTCTTCAATTTTTACAAGTATTTCAGCAGTAGGTCATTTCATCATACATGCATTTACACAAGTGATTGCTAACATTATATATAAACTTAAAATGAACTATGAACAATATGAGAAATTGTTGATAAGAAAACTCAAATATTTCTTCTCTGGCTTGTTTAACATTGGATGAAATACCTACATATTTTATTTCTTAACAATTAGATTATGCGTATATATTCATTCTATTTCTTATGTACATATTTAGATTTTGCTAGCTAGTTTTCTTGATTTTTGTATCTTCAAATTTCATAGTCTCTTACTCTTTTGTATTCCTTACTCTGACATCATATTCTTGGTTGTGTTTTCTGTGAGATTGGATATAATAAATTGTGTATATTGATGTTTTTTTTGGACCGAGCTCAAGTAAGTTCCACTCTTAACATATTTTTAATGTGATAAATGTTTATCGTTATGAATATGTTAGAGACTGTAAACTTTGACTAATACTATATGTGATAGTTGTGTAAACTGGTTGAGTTTGAAGGTGTTAAATCCTTAATAAAAGTATTAAGATAAATAAATTTTGATTCATTATAGTTAGCATTGTGTTATGGTGCCGAAATTTGGACAAAATATTATAAAAGAATATTTTACCAATTGTTTTAGATGTATGTAAAGAGTTGAATTTTAGTGATCCATCGATAAGAAATCTCGAGTCGTGAATTTAAAACTAATTTGTTTCAGAAGGTCCAATAATAATTAAAACAAAAAAAAATTATGTTGCGTACGAATTTATTTTAGCAACAAGTTTTATTAGTAATAAAACAATTAAAGAGAACTAAATAAGTGAAATGAGTTATGAAAATAATTAGAATAAGCTAATTTAACTAATTATAGGAAATCACGAAAGCTTTGTTATATGTGTTGGTTATTAATTCAGATTTTATTACCCTTAAATTATTTACTGTTATTATTGTATTAATTGTCAGTTTACAGGGCTGTTAGTATTCCTATTTTATAGCTTCTAGTATTTGTTAATTTTATTATATATATTATTTAAGTAAATCAAAATGAATGAATCAATTTAGCAATTTAGCGCAATTTAGCAATTTGGTGCAATTACGTTCAATCAGTTTCTACAACCTTTGGCCTTCCATTATTTACTTCAATTAGTTTCTACAACTGGTATCAAGAGCCAGTCTGTTATCATGAACTCTACCCAATTATCAGTCCCTATCCTTGATGGAAAAAATTACAATTGGTGGTGTGTGCAGATAAGAGTTTTGTTTGATTATCATGAGTTATGGGATGTCGTTGAGAGTGGAGTGTATGCATTAACTGATAATGCAACTGAGGCGCAACGAGTAGCACATCGTACCAGAAGAAGAAGGACAAAAAGACTTTGTATCTCATCCATCAAGGGATGAATGACAAGACGTTTGAGCAAATAAAAGGAGAAACAACTACAAGTGAGACTTGAATCATTTTGTCAACCAATTATACAGGTGATGACAAGATAAAAAAGGTGCGTCTTCAAACCCTAAGACGCCAATATGAACTTTTGCAGATGGAAACCACAAAGACTATTGATGTCTATATAAATAAAGTTCTTGCCTTGACAAATCAGATGAAGACCAATGGTGAAACACATTTGGAGCAGGCAAAGGTGGAGAAGATTTTGAGGTCTTTAACTCCCAGATTTGAACATGTTGTTGCCGCAATTGAAGAGGCTAATGACATTTCAACAATGAAAGTAAGGTTATTGTTCGGTTCCCTACGAACGCATGAGCAACGGATGAATGAGAATAAGATTGAAAAGTCAATTGAACATGCTTTACAAGCACAAGCCTCAATTGGCAGCTCCTATCATAAACACGGTAGTTCACGAGGCAATGGACGGGGACGTGGTGGTAGCTATTCCAGCAAAGGTCATGGTGGCCAAAATCATGGAGGCGCTGAGCAAAACAACTCTGGTTCCAATCACAATCCAAGTTCAAATAACTCTTGGCGCGGAGAACGTGGTCGTGGAGGACGAGGAGACATTTATAACAAATGTGGAGTCTTATAACTGCCGTAAACACGACCATTATGCAAATGAGTGCAGATCAAAAGGTGATAATCATGCTGCCAATTGTGCTCAAGAAGATAGTAATCACGAACAAGATGAAGAGGATCATGCAGTACTAGAGGCAAGCACATCAAATGAAACTCCAAACAATCAGACTTGGTATTTGGATACAGGTTGCACGAATCATATGTGTGGTTAGAAGGAGTTATTTGTAGATTTGGATGACTCATTTCGCAAAAAAGTAAAATTCGGTGATGACAGGTTCGTTCCAGTGACTGGAAAAGGGCGAATTCTTATCACATTGAAGAATGGTGATCATAGGTACATCTATGATGTTTTCTATGTACCTGATATGAAAAGTAATTTGTTGAGTATGAGACAGTTGGCCGAAAAGGGTTACATGATGCACATAGTTGAAAATTAATTCTCAACTTTTGATAAAAAAAGGTAGTTTGATTCTTAAAACCTTTTTTTTATCAAAAAGTCGTATGTTTCCAGTAGATTTTCATATGGGTGATTTCAAGTGCTTGAATGCAATAGTGAATAATGAATCGTGGTTGTGGCATTTACACTTTGGACACTTAAATTTTCAGAGTTTGGAAAATCTCTCCAAACGAAATTTAGTGAATGGTTTACCCCATATTCATCACCCTGATCAATTGTGAGACTTGCATTTTTGGAAAGAATCACAAGATACTATTTGTTAAGGAGCTTTGGCGTGCAAAATTTCCTTTGAAACTTGTTCATACAGATGTTTGTGGCCCGATGAACATATCATCAATTTGATGTAATAAGTATTTTTCAACCTTTATTGATGATTTTTCAAGGAAACTTTGAATTTATCTATTGAAAAGCAAGGATGAGGTATTCCACTACTTTAAAATATTTAAAACATTTGTTGAAAGACAGAGTGGCAGACTAATTAAGATGGTGCGTAGTGATGGAGGGGGTGAGTACAACTCTAATGAGTTCAAGAGGCATTGTGAAGAACTTGGGTTGCAACATAACATAACATGTCCCTACACACCTCAACACAACGGAGTTGCTGAGAGAAAGAATAGAACAATCATGAACATGGCGAGAAGCATACTTAAAGCGAAAGGTATGCCAAATTATTTTTGGGTTGAGGCCGTAACTTGTGCGGTATATTTGATAAACAGATCACCCACTAAGAGTGTTCCTAACACAACTCCGATTGAGGCATGAAGCGGATTCAAACCCAATGTGCAGCACTTGAAGGTATTTGGGTCAATTACTTATGCTCATATCCCCAAGGCAGCGATATCGAAGTTGGATGACAAGATAGTGAAAACCATTTTCATTAGATATAAGCATGGAGGATACAAATTGTATAATCCAATGACAAAGAAGGTGATTGTTAGTCGTGATGTTACATTTTCCGAAGATGAGGAATGACAATGGAATGCAGCAGCTTAAATGGATTGGAAAAAACGATATATTTACGTTTTGAACGATGATGTGGAAGATGGAGTCATTCTTGAAGCACCTGTAATTCCACCTAAACCTGTAATTCAACCTGAAGTTGCAGCTCCAATTGCAACTATGATGGAGCGACCAATCAGGCAACAACGACAACCTGTACACCTTCAAGATTGCGAAGTAAATCTTGATGACGAAGTTGATGACAATGGAGATTTGGTTCACTTTGCTTTTCTTGCAGATTTAGAACCTGTTACTTGCATATGCCATTCAACACCCCAAATGGCAAGAGACTATGAATGAAAAATTGATGGCGATTGAGAAAAACAATACATGGCAGCTCACTGATCTTCCAAAAGGACACAAAGTAATTGATGTGAAGTGGGTGTACAAGATTAAAGTGAAAGCAAATGGTGAGACTGATAGATACAAGGCAAGGTTGGTTGCAAAGGAATTCGAGCAAAGAAAAGGCTATGATTACGTAGAAATATTTTCTCCTGTAGCTTGAATGGAAACAGTGAGATTAATCATTGCTTTAGTTGCACAAAGGCAATGAAAAATTCACCAAATGGACGTCAAGTTTGTGTTTCTAAACGACCCACTTGATGAAGAGGTTTCATACAATCTGGCAAAGAGGAGAAGGTGTACAAACTAATTAAGGCTTTATATGGTCTTAAACAGGCACCAAGAACTTGGAACAAAAAGGATTGATTCATTTCTTCATGCCACTAGATTAAAAAAATGTGCATCAGATCATGGTCTTTATGTAAAGACTAATGATTTTGGAGATTTGCCAATTTTATGTCTTTGTGTTGATGATTTGATTTTTACAGGAAGTAATTTCAAAATGATTGGTGACTTCAAGCATATGATGATGATGAAGGAATTTGAGATGACTGATGTTGACAATGTCTGCAATTAATCTTGCAAAGAATCCGGTTTTTAATCAAATAAGTAAACACATTGATATTCGATATCACTTCCTGCAAGATCAAGTTGGGAAGAACATGATCAAATTGGAATACTGCAGATCAGAAGATCAGATTGCAGATATTCTCACTAAGCCATTGAAGATCGATTCTTTCATCAAGTTAAGAGATCTGTTGGTTGGTCATGAAGGTTGTTCCAAATCAGAATTAAGGGAGGATGTTGGTTATTAATTCAGATTTTATTAGCCTTAAATGTTGGTTATTAATTCAAATTATATTATCCTATAATTATTTATCGTTATTATTGCATTAATTGTCAGTTTACAAGGATGTTAGTATTCCTATTTTATAACTTCCAATATTTATAATTTTATTATATATATTATTGAAGTAAATCAAAATGAATGAATCATTTTAGCAGTTTAACAATTTTGTGCAATTACGTTCAATCAATTGTTTTTCATTATTTTCTTTCATTAGTTTCTACAATATGCACTATGGGAGTCCAAAGTCATGGTTTGTCTATTTCTTAATGAGTTTATGAAATCACATATTTGTCCTTGAAGCTTGGCCATGCCATGGATGAATTTTAAGTTAGTATCATAGTTTAAGAACTAGAGTGCTATGAAGATTTTGGGAGAAAAATTAAACTATTATTTGCCAGTTTTCTTAAATTATGATATTTGTAAAAGTGGGTGAATTCTCTAAAAACGTGCTATATACGTTGTTTGATGGGGTGTGAACTCTCTAAATATTATATGTGATCTGCAAAATATTTATCTATTATGATTATTGAGGGAAGTAACAACGTCCACGGGTAGTTAACTTTTAGCAAAAACACGAGGACATTGTTGTTTATTTATTGCATTTACAATGGTTATGTTGTCAAATTTGGGTACCACACTCAAACAGATTACTAAGACGCACTATATTCTACTTCCAAAAAAAATTGAATCAATCAATTTTTATTTAACTTAAAATACTTTTTTTAATAAAATGTGAGCTTTTTATTGATCAAATTTTAAAATTATAAATATTCAGTGACCTATCTCATTTTAAGAATAAACTTATAAAAGACAATCAACGAATGAACGTTGGATTTTTTAAGTGTGTATAATAACTTGTAGACTTGTACAATGTTAATCAAACTATTTTTGTATTGTTAATGTTAGTTATTTAATGTATTCATTTTAGTTAAGATGTAAGAATAGAATTTATTGATATTAGTAAAATTTTGTCTAGAATTGGATTAGTTTTCATTTTAGTTAGTTATTATTTTAGAGACGTTATAGTAAGTCGAGTGAAAATTCTCTCCAAAAGTTTCTCAAACACATAAATGAGTAAGGATATAAGTACATTTAATTAGTAAGTAAATATAAAATATTAAATAAATATATTTTGATACCTTTAGTATAATTTCACATTGCTTAGAATGGAAATTAAGAACATTTTATATACTATTTCACCTTTCAACAAACTAAATGTTTTCTAAAAAAAATCGTGAGACTTCCAAGCAGAAAAATAAAGAACACTTTACTAACTGCTACATAATAATTATAACTATATTTTATTCTTGCTTCCTGGATCAATCTCCTGGCTAAGATAACGAATCTCTCCTTCACACTGTTCCTTTCGTACCACTCCTGATTTCCACTCATTCGGGTTTTGAGATTCGTGAATCACGTTATGGAAGTATGGTTCACTTATCCATATAAATTATAATTGACTTTAGCTTTATCCTTTTCTCTCTGCAGTCATAAATAAGATTTGCTTGATTTCATCACCATAGTACCCTTAAAAAGATATTTTGATTGGGTTATAATATTTTAAAATTAAAAAAAGTAATTTTTATAAATAATGAAAATATTAATATTTATTAGAATAGGGTAGAGCAATGGTGTTAAATAAACATTTTTGATTTTGATTAGCATCTAACTTGCGCATAATTATTTTGGTAGACAAGTGCATTGAGAGTTAAACATGGAGGGTGTAAGGCATCGAACAGTGAACGTGAATGGCATAAACATGCACATAGCTGAGATGGGTGAAGGCCCATTGATCCTCTTCATCCATGGATTCCCTGATCTATGGTTCTCATGGCGCCACCAGATGAAAGCTCTTGCTTCCCTCGGTTATCGCTGCGTGGCGCCGGACCTCCGAGGGTACGGAGACACAGATGTGCCGGCCTCTCCTACCGCCTACACCAGTCTCCACGTCGTCGGCGATATCGTTGGTCTTCTCGACGAGATAGCCGGCGACAATGAGAAAGTGTTTGTGGTAGGTCATGACTGGGGTGCCATGACTGCTTGGGTTCTTTCTCTCTTTCGCCCTGATCGAATCAGGGCTCTTGTCAACTTGAGCGTCGCTTTTACTCCCCGAAATCCCAAGAGAAAGCCTCTTGACAGCTTAAGAGCTGTGTATGGAAATGACTACTATATTTGCAGGTTTCAGGTTTGTTTTGGTTTGGCTTGGTTCTAACTGAGTTTCAGTTATATATACATGCAGAATGGTGTTTTGCTGTGGTTGTATTAATTACAGTACCTGTCTACCTTAAGCTAAGCTTGAAGAGTGGAAATTGAATTCCATGTGATGTTGGCAAAATAATATGGTTAAATCGTGTTTGTGTTTGAATATAATTTTTAGGTCTCAAAACATGGCTTAAGTAGAAGTGAAAAAAAGATGATTTTGTGTTGGGGCAAACCATGGTTTTCAAAGTGGTTATGTTGCTCAAGTGCGTTATTGCAGGAGCCTGGGAATATAGAAGCGGAGTTTGAGCAGATTGGCACTGAAAGAGTCCTGAAGGAGTTCCTGACATACCGCAATCCTGCTCCAATTTATCTACATGAGGGTAAAGGGTTTGGTCATCCAATTGATTCTCCCTTGAAGTTGCCCTCATGGCTATCCGAAGAAGAATGTCATTACTATGCCAGTAAATATGAGAAGACTGGTTTCACAGGGGGATTGAACTACTACAGAAATTTAGATCTGTATGTCCTTCTTCACCCATGAAATGCACACGGTTAACATTTTTTTTCAGAACTTGCCTGTTGAATGTTCACAGAAAACCGTGATAGAACAAAATACATTATATATTTATTCTTTTTTTATCAATTCACAAATTTCAACATGTAAATATTTATAGATCTGTAAATCTACTGAAACATTTATTTAGTTTTGGATATGACCTTATCATTCGTCTAATTTTAGTTCCTCATGATGCTGTATTATTTATGATATTTATGTGTAGATGGTGTTTTGAAGAAGAAAATGGCGAGAATATTGTATTTTGAAATTCATCATATATTATTCCAAATTATCATGTATAATTTTTATAATGTATAGTGATGGACGTCTCATAACAATTTCATATTTATATTTGACCTTTTCCTTTCCCTTGCATTTGTAGAAATTGGGAGCTGACAGCACCGTGGACTGGTGCTAAAGTGAAAGTTCCTGTTAAGTTTATTGTGGGTGATCTTGACCTGACCTACAACGCACCGGGAGCCAAGGATTACATTCACAAAGGTGGGTTGAAGAGAGATGTGCCACTTCTGGAGGATGTAGTTGTAATTCAGGGGGCAGGACACTTCCTTCATCAAGAAAGGCCTCATGAGATAAACCAACACATCTACGATTTCGTTAAGAAATTCTGATTTGCTATGCTCATGTTAGATATGTATTCCCCTGTTCTTGGTTTCATTGCATCTTTTTCCTTCAGTTCGTGCTGGAATCTGTATTCTCAAAGTGGATATGCGTATGTCCTCTCATAACTCTTGCTTTGTGTATTCTCATGTATGACTGTGTTTGTGGTTTGTTTGAATTGGGGAGTGGACAGTTGAGGGTGTAGGAGAGTAAAAATATGAAGATTTGAGAAGAAAGTGAAAAGAAAGTTGAGGGTGTTTGGATTGAGGTATGTTAAAGTGGATGTGTAAAGAAAGTTTATTAAAATAAGTGGTGTTTTTTTTTTATCAGCAAAGAATGAAATTAAATTAAAAGGGATACAAAGGGGTATCCCAACCCATTTACACTAACCAAAATACAATAAACAAGACAAGAAACATAGGGATCACCCACTAAATAGATATCTCCCAGGATCTAAGCTATAAGAATCTAAGCCTAACACAGACTTCTACACCTCTAGACAAAAACGCAACCACAAACAGACATGATCTCCAAACTTCCTCAAGGACCAAAAAACCTCCATCCTCTTCTTACTGTGCAATGTCTACATTCGGATGCTCCACGTTGAGCTTTGGGTGCGCCCTGTAATTTTTTCAGCCATTCTTTACAACCTAACAAAGTTAATGGCCTTCTTACAGCCAGCACCAACCTGCACCCTGCAATGTATAACAACACACAATGACAGCAAAAAACCAGGAAAAACTAGGGAGATAGGCATCAATGCCAACTTTGGGAACTTTGAGACAACGATCTGCACCAATTCCCTGTTTCTACCAATTCCTTGCTGCTGCTACATAGCCAACGAGTCTTCCCTGATCTGCGCAGAACCTGCAATATGAGCACCAATAAAGGGACCCAGACCGAATCCTAAACTTCACATTAGCATCAAAGGTGCACCAGTGGTTCATCACACCAAAAAGAGGACCAGTTTGACATCTCTGATGTTGAACAACACAATACCTGCAAAACACTACAAAAAACATTAGTTCAAGCCTGCTAGTAGCTGTTGCACGTCATCTTTATCGCCATATGTTTTTATGCCTGATCCAGACGCATGTTGTACGCACATGACAGCCCCAGCATGAGCTAAAGCAGCCATGCCACTACTCAGCACACCAAACACAAAACATCGCTCCACCCTATTGCCCGAAGAGAAGGATCAAAGCTATTAGTACACGGAGGGCAAGGAGGAAGCCTCCCCCGGTAGAAACTGTAGCTCACACCAAACATATACACTTCTCCTGACAAAGAGGTATTAAGTTTCCCTCATCCAAGAAATACTGAGAGACGTCTAACACAATATACTGCATCCTCCCGGTTCTGTTATACATAATCCCACCCAAGAGCCGAGCATATAACTGATTTAAAGGTGAACTATCTTACCAAGGAAAGTTTACCAGCATCATACTTCTGCCATCCTACCTCACCCCAAACTTGACCAGAGATACTTGATCTATCAGAGCAAAGGAAGGCACATCAAGACCTATCCACTTTCCCAAGCATGACTTCTACCGAAGCCAGGAAGAAAACTCCACCTTATAATTGCTAAGATACAACCTCCCTTCCCTGATATACCTTTCCTATTCCAGCATTCACACCCAACATTCAACGAACCAAGATAAAACACTGATTCGGATCCAGGATCCAATCAGAAAAAGCATACGAAAAGCCAACTGTGTTGTTTTTTAACCATAACCAGGACTGCAGCTGAGCATTCTGGAACATCTCATCAGCGTCAGGGACCCCCTGTCTGAAAACCACCAAGTTCCTATGCTCCCAAATATAGCTAACGATAGCTGCCCACAATCCTAACCACACCTGATTTTGTTTACTAGAGAAGTGCACTAGTTGGAAATTCATAAAATGGTTTGTTAGATCCTTATTATGGGCCCCTAAAACACCAATCCAACGATAGCACCGTGACCAAACTTGTTGTGCAAACACGCATTCTAGGAATAGGTGTTGGGAAGATTCGTCCGACAGATTACACAGTGCACAAAGGGTTGATGTCACAAGCACTCCTCTTCTTACCAAATTCATTCTGCTAGGAATTCTGTCAATAAGGATTCTCCACGCCGTAGTGAGAACTTTGGGCATGGCTCTTGCTTGCCATAGGAGGCTAAACACACTTTCCTTTGGAGCTGGGATTTGGTGGTTAGCCAACATAGAGTAGGTTGATTTTACCGAGAACGCACCCTTTTGGTCCCCCTTCCATAGTAGTTGGTCAGGGGAGTCCTTGCACATTGCACCCAAACTTAGGCTGGATAACATGTCGACCTCCAAGTCCGTCTCCCATTGAAACCTGTCCCTCCTCCAATTCAAATTCCACCGCCACCTATTGTCTTCCCATTCGCCTACTTCTCCCACCTTTTTACCTTGGTCGAGAGACAATGAAAATAGTCTAGGATACGCCGATCTAAGGCATTCGTTCCCAAGCCACACATCCTCCCATAATCTCACTACTGCTCCGTTCCCTACTTTCCACCCAATGGCCTTTTGGAACCATCCATGTACTACACCTTCACCACATACTTTGATGAGGTCCTTCCACCACCATGATTGGTCTTTCAATCTAAGCTGTATATTTTCTGCAGCAGAACCGTATTTGGAAGATATAATCTCTTTCCATTTTCCACCTTCATTGCTCATGATTCTCCATCTCCATTTCGCCAGGAGAGCCACATTAAAGTTCTTCACTTCCTTCACCACCAAGCCTCCTTCCTCTAAAGGCTTACATACATTATCCCAGCTTACCCATGGTATCGATTTGCTCTGTTTTCCCCACGCCCATAAGAACTTCCTCTGAATGTTACTGATTTTATTGCACACTGCTACGGGGGCTTTGAAGATAGAGAGATAGAACAAAGGTATGACAGTGAACACCGATTTTAACAGACAAATCCGTCCTGCCATTGAAAGGAATCTTCCCTTCCAAGAGCTAAGTTTAGCTTCTACCTTTTTAACTACCGGATCCCAGAACTGTTCCTTCCTCGGGTTCCCTCCCACCTCAATCCCCAAATATTGGAAAGGTATCTTCATTGTATTGCAGTTCAGAGTTTTAGCGTACGTGCTCATAGCAAAGTTGTCCACTTTAAAACCAGTCAGCTTAGACTTATGGAAATTAACTTTCAAGCCCAAAACCAGCTCAAAACAACGGAGTATAGCCTTGATTGCAAAAATGCTATCAAAGGAGTCCTCATACATAAATAGCGTGTCATCTGCGAATTGTAGCAAGCAACACTCCACATTATTCCTTCCCACCTTTATGCCCCTAAGAGCATCCATTCTCAATGCTTGTCTAACCAAACCTGTTAAACCTTCAGCAACCACCAGGAAAAGGAAAGGAGCCATTGGATCACCCTGTCTCAACCCCCTGGAGGGTTTAAATTCCTCTGTAGGGCTTCCATTAACTAGCACAGATACTGACGATGAGACCAAGCACCCTTTTACCCATAAGATCCACTTTTCCTGGAAACCTAGCCTCTGGAGCATATCGAACAAAAAGTTCCATCTTACTGAGTCGTATGCCTTTTCGAAGTCCACCTTGAAGCACACCCCACTTTTCCTCTTTCTCTTTATCTCCTCAAGGACCTCATTAGCCATAACGACGCTATCCAATAGTCCTCTATCACAAATAAAGGCTGACTGGCACTAATCAATGATTAGCGGCATAATTTTCTTCATGCGACTCGACAAGACTTTTGTGATGATCTTATAGATCACTCCAACTAGAGAAATGGGTTTGAACTGATCAAGTGTAGACGGGTCTCTTACTTTTGGAATGAGTGCAATAAAAGAAGCGTTACAACCTTTCAGTAAAGACCCTGTTGTGTGGAAGAGTTGCACCGCTGCCATGACATCCGCCTTAAGCACTTCCCAACAACTCTTAATGAAATTGAAATTGAACCCGTCCGGGCCCAGACTTTTAGATCCTCCACAATCCCATACTGCATTCTTCACTTCTTCCTCGGAGAAATTAACAACCATATTTCTACTTACCTCCAAAGGTAACGACCTGAACTCTACCGAACCCAAATGTACACCAAAGTCTAGCGTAGCCATGAACCTATTCTCAAAAAAAGACTTTGCTTCCCTCCTTACAACTTCCGGTTCCTCACACCACTGAGAGTCTACCTCAACACCTTTAACCTCATTATTTAGCCTTCTCCATCGAATCGCGGAATGAAAAAATTTAGAATTGAGATCCCCATGTTTAAGCCAATTCACTCTTGCTTTTTGCCTGTACATGGAGTCTAGTTTTTTATTAACTATCCCCAATTGACTAAGCATTTCTAACCTTCTCATCCTCCCCTCGTCCTCTAAAGCCTCAATGTCGTCCTCCCCATCCAGATTCGCAATTTCCATCTCGATACGTCTCTTATCAGATTCCACAGATCCAAACACACTTCTATTCCACTCTTTAAGATCCACCTTTAAGAGTTTCAACTTTTCTTTAAGAGCGGATATGCTATTACCTCCCACCTGATACAATTCCCACTTCCCCTTTACCATTGCCGTAAACCCCGGTTCCTTTAACCACACATCAAAGGTTCTAAAAGGTTTTGGCCCCCAATCTTTAATACAAGATTTTAAAACTAGAGCACAGTGATCCGAAACGACTCTCTGTTGCACATACTGTTTCGCTGCCGGCCAAATTTGAAGCCACTCTTCGAATACCAGAAATCTATCTAATCTACACTTTGCAGTGCCATTTTCTTTAAACCAAGTGAACTTTTTCCCTACACACGAAATATCCATCCAGCCATTGGTTTCAATAAAGTTGTTAAAACCTTCCATTTCCTTCTTTTGACTTGACTGACCTCTAATCCCTTTCCTCTCATCAGCCTTCCTTACGGCATTGAAATCACCACATAGACACCAGACCGGGTTCTGGTGAGGTTGCTTGAGCATCGTTAGCGCTTCCCACAAAAGGATTTTCTCATGTATATTACATGCTGCATAAACATTTACCACCACACAATGTCGTTTTGCCTCTACGTGATAGCCTTCAATAGCAATAAAACCAGTACCTTCAACATGGCTGCCGTATTCAAAAGCTTCCTTGTTCCACATTGTTATCATGCTTCCTGCCCCGTTGATCCCTTCATGGTGGACCCAACCGACGTTACAACTTCCCCACAAAAGAAAACATCTAGCATCTGAGAACGAGGAAGTTTTCGTTTCCTGCAAACAGAGAAAATCAGCACACTCCTTAAACACGAGATGACTCAGATACCTTACTTTCGTCCCCCCTCCCAACCCTTTAATGTTTAGGTTGACAACAATCATTGTAACTCCTTCACACTGCCCACCCGAGAATCCTCTTTCTCATCCTTGTCCCTTTCCTCTAAATGGTCCAGTTCTCCAACCAAATTTCCCTCACCCCCTGAGCACTCCATACCTAGGTTGCGTCCCAACTCCCAGATTCTAACGGATTCTGCATCCTTGGTATCCAATTTGAACCGATCGTTGCAATGGTGAATATCAGTACTCGATTCCGCGAAAGAACAAAGGCTTAGCTTCGAAGAAGAATTTGCCCCATGATGGGGTGATCCTACTCCCCCATTCGACCTCCACTTTGGTTGAGCATTTTGTGTGCCATGCCCCCGCATAGACCGTAACCTTCGGAATTTCGGTGATAACTTGCGACCCACAACTCCGTCAGATAGAGCCTCGTGTTCATCATTTGTTTCTTCAGCGTTGATCGTCTTGTTGATGCTTCCGCTTGATTGAGGATCTGAGCTCCCCGTAGAAGATCCCCCACTCTCGCTGCTACAGCGAATTGCATGGCATGGGTTGCCATCGGATTCGCACTTCTGCTTTTTTGACACTTCACAGTGATCCCCGTCTTCCCTTGTTTGCTGAGCGGTTGCCAAAGGCATGGAGATGGAGCCTTCCTTACCACAACGCTGATTCATTTTTTCCCCTCTGCTTCCTGACGTTGGGCCCCTTACGTCCACTTCTGTACTAACTGTACCGCTCTTAGCTAGTTGGGCCTCACCTTGCTTAAGCCCAGTAGCTGATGAATTGCACCCGTAGGCCCCTTTCATTAGGTTAGCCAGCGAATCCTGAATCGTTTTACAAGCTTCGTTGACTTGATGCACGGTAGCTAAGGCTATCCCTCCTTTAGACCCTCCATGCACACGTTTTGCCAAATTAAGGAAAGAAATGCCACTTTTAGACTGACGCCCCTTATCGCTCAGAGCCTTATTCCCTATAAACTTCTAGTTTGTTGGTATCGAGGTCGGGGTCTGCCCCACCGCCTTGGGTACCTCGTCCCGCCACATACCGCCGCATCCGAGGTCGTCGTCTTCATCAGACGACCTTCCAGAATGATAGGTTTCTTCCACTACGGTGTCCGAGGACGAAATGCTGTCGGACGAAGCATAGTGGTCACCGTAGCATGAACAAACACCTCTTTCTTTGCTGGTTATCTCTTCTGTGACGATAATATTACAGAGCTTCCCATTAATCCAGAAGTCCCTCACCATATCAGCTTTGCATTCTTTGCGTAATCTAACCTGCAGACGAGCGTACTCCACGTTCTCCCACAGTCGAGTTGACTCATCAATACTAACCAGAGATGCTACTTCTCCAACCACTTTCGAGAAGCACTGTTCGTTCCATAGGGTTAATGGGATTCCATAACACCTTACCCATACTATTTTATGCTCTGCTACATAAGATTCGGACCAAGGCTCAATATCATCAAAAAGGGAAACAAACCATTCGTTATTAAGCTTAATGATGACATCCATACTATCACCATCTTTGGGTGTTAAAAGCAATAGATTACCACCCATAAATCTAAGCTTGATACCACTCATTCCCCCCTTGACAAACTCTTCACTCAAAGAGTCGAAAGAGATGTCAGGAGACATCCACCCAACTGCACTCGAAACCAGCCACGACGATGCATTTGACACGGTTTCAAAAGCAGGGCCAGTCCATCTACCTTTTAAAGACTTACGTATAGCCTCAACATAGGACTGTTTAGGTTTCAAAGTCTCACCCTTTCGGATTGTTCTGTGTTCGTGCCAAACCTCCTTTTCCTTCTCCTTCATCCTACCTTGAGGGCTCCTAGCTCAAAAGACAACGTTCCTAGATGCACATGGCCTCCCCTTCATGACTTTCATCTCTGCTCTCCTATATTTTGGAAAGTTAACATATAGTTTAAAGTTGCCAATGTAAATCCGGTCCAGTTGTTTATCTAGCTTACCCTCATTAGGACCAGGATAAAATCTCACGAAACCATATCTTCTTCCCCACCTATTTGGCCTTCTGGAAATAAAAACCTCTTTTACTCTAGCCCATTTTCTGAAGATCCTAAACATATCATGCTCTCCATGGCTGTCAGGGAAATTCGAGAAAAAGAACGTTATTGAGTCCCCTTCCCTAGATTTATTCACCGACGATGCTGCCTTAAGGTCTGCCTCTCTTCTCCAGGCCTCTTCCCTCTTCCCCCTCCACCTTACCTCCTTTCCTCTACCGTAATCTCTTATTGTAGCTTACCTCGTTAATGTTATTAAAATAAGTGGTGTGATAGTTGTAAGAGTGTTTTAAATTATTTGTTAATGGTATAAATTGTAAGATTACAAATTTACCTTTATATATATAAAAAAATAACAAAATGAAATATTAATTAATTTAAAAGACATTTTAGTTAATTAAAATAATTTGTATTATATTATTTAATTTGTATTATATTAAGTTATATATAATAATGAAGTATAATTTTGTCCGTGTCTATAGAAAATATAAAAAATAAAAAATAATTAATTTTCTGCATAATTTAGTTAATTAAAATAATTGAAATTTTTAATTATAAATTTAAAAATAATATAAAATTAAAATAAATAATTAAATAAAATATAAAATTAAAAATATATAAAATCATTATATTTGATGTGGAGAGAGATAAAGACATGTTAATTTGTTAATTATTTTGAAATTATGTAAAACATAAAAACATAATAAAGTTAATTAGAAAAAGAAAACACATCCCCAATAATAACATTTTAATCCTTCTTGTAGAGACATTCAAATGTATTTCTAGAAGGCACATCTTATTTCGTTGTCTGAGAATGATTGCATCTCTCTCATCGACAATGTCTCCAATGCACCATTCAAAAAAATTATAGCCTAAAACAATGCTACTTGTAATCTGTTTTGAAAAAAAGAATAAAATTTAACAATAAAAAAAGTTTAAAATAGCATAGTTAAGTTTGCATCAAACCTAATTGAATTAAATTTACCTTGTACTTGGGACAACCTCAAAATCGTTTTCCAGCATTTTTTTCAGTTGTTACTGTTCTCATAACAACAAACTGTCCACAATAAAAAATAGGAGTAACGAACGCACTTGTGCTCCCAACACCATGGGTAAAAGTACCACGTGATTTCGCACCACAAGCAGTACAACTAAAGGACAATGTGATGTCATGCGCAGACATTGAAGGCCACCTAATCAATGCTCTTGATTGTCCAATTTAGGTAATGGCCCCAAATTTATAATTAATCATAATAGAAATCAAATGTTAAAGAAGTTGCATTTAAAATAATATAATTTTCTAAATAACTACCATGAAAACTAGCATAAAAGCTTAATATTAAATAAGAATTTCTCAATGTTGAAGGTGAAAAATAACAAAAACAATAAAAATAACAATAACAATGTTCAACATGAAAAATACAAATAAAAATAACAATGACAATAACATAATGATAAGACAATCAATGACTTTGATGACGATGAATATCATTCAGAGTATCCTCAATTCGGTCCATCCTTTGATCAACCCTGTCAAAACGGGTATTAACGTTCCTCATACTTTCTTTATTTCTTGCATCCCCGCCCAAATTTAGGTTAACAGTTCGGTTTGACTGGGGATTGCGGGCTGAGGTTCAGCACCTTGAACATCTTGTTCTGCCAATTGATCATCTTCATCATCTTCTTCGTCCTCCGCTTGAGGCCTACCAAATTGCCACACACCATTGACCTGAAATATATTTAATTTCGTCATACTCTTTTTTTCCAAAATAATGATTCCATCCTAGCATTACTGCTTGCTCATTTGACAAGTCAAAGCCATACACCTACAAGATGCGTGTTATCAAAATTTCATACGACAGAAGCATGTTGTTATCCCGACATTTCATCATGTGTTGCATGATGTAATGTGACCAATTAAACATTATATTATTTTTGATGCACCACAACATGAAAACATCTTCATTTAATAGTTATGCGAAGGTGCTCCCACGAGGGCACAAAATATGCACCCATGTGTAATGTAATAGCATGTCGATTGGGCCTGGATAAGACCTGTACGAATGGCGCTTTCCCAGGACAGGCCCAAAACACGTAGCAGGGTTGCTACACAAAGTAATTTTATACACTTGCTTAGAGATATGTTTAGGGTGGTGAATATAATCTTGCTAAATATAATATTGTTATTATTGTGCGTGTTGTTATGATTGAGGCAATATTTTTCTATTGCATGTCTCTGTTGCATATTTATTACACGTGGCTAGTTGCTATAACCCTATTAAAGTAGGGAGATGCGTTGGTAACAAAAAGGGGCCTGCGGATGGCACCTGAAGATCAATGGTGCCCGTGGCAGGTGATTTTTCTGTTAGAGATAAAAGATTAACGTACTGAGAATATTTTTAGTTAAGATTTGCTTATCTCCAGGGAGAATGGTTGCATGTTGATGTGCGACAATAAAAGGAGAGTAAGTCTCTAGGCAAAGGTACATTGTATTTGATACATTTTCTCAAACAAGTTGCTTTCGATGAGCCCTTACTGACTTGATCGTTGGAGTGCAATCAATGGATATGGCGCCCTTTGTCCCAACGGAGCCTTATTCTAGTGCAACACGGAGGCATGAACTCGACTCCAGAAGAGGTAAATCCAAAACGGGGTACTTAACCTGAATTCAACCGGTGACCCGGTCAACATGCAAGAACACAAACCATAAAACCTTTTAGGATAGGCTTTTCCCATTCTAACCAATCCCTTCTCCAATTGAAAGCCCAATTCCAACCTTCCCTAAACCAACTTCCGAATGTATCAATTGGTTTATCTTTGATAAGAGAGTTATTATAGATTCTAGGGTACTCTCTTTGAGCTGAGAATCCCCACCCTTAAGTTCACAACCTACATCCTCCATCTTTGCCACAACAACGTCTGTTGCCCTCCCTTTCATTACGCCACCTACCACGATTCCTACCCTACCTCAACCCCCAAAAATCCAATTATCTTTCTCTGATGGATTTGATCTGCTAGATTGGCTTTTTCAGGCTCACAAGTTTTTCTAATTTTAATATATTACTTGGGAATCTCGCTTACACATGGCCGCTTTCTATATGCGCGAAGATGCTCTTAGTTGGTTTAAACGGATGTACCAAAATTATCAATTAAGTGACTGACTCTCATTCAGTCTTCCCTTAGAGCTCCGGTTCGGTCCCTCAACTTACGCCAACCATCAAGCAAAGTTGTTCAGACTCCGCCAAAATAGCACAGTCACTGAGTACCAAAAATATTTTGAAAAATTGTGCAATCAAGTCTTGGGCCTCACACCTGAGATGATCCTCAATTGTTTTATTTCAGGTTTGGTCCCAGAAATGAGAAAAGAGATTGTTGTTCTTCAACCTACCTCAATCACCCAAGCCATGGGCCTTGTGAAGCTCTTGGAATCTAAAATCCATGATTCAAGGAAATATTACCGTAACCCCATCATTCCACAACCATCCCCCCATCTTTTACAACCACCACGTCCCCCTTTTCAACCCCAAACAACAACCATTACACCCACCTCTCTACCTATAAAAGAAATTTCATCCACCCAGTTACAAGAACGTAGAGCAGCCGACTTATGTTACAATTGTGACAAAATTTTTTTCCCTAGTCACAAATGTATCACCAAACATTTCTTATTGCTGCTTAATGAATAACCTACACCAGAAACCCCCTCGAAACCTTCACAGTCTTGGATATTGTTTCTGACACTGAGGACCCTACTCTTATACACCTATCTCTCCAGGCCTTGTCTGGAACCCCCTCGGCCCACACCTTCAAACTTTAGGGGTTTATTCATCATACACCCGTTACCATTTTAATAGACACCGGGAGTTCACATAATATCCTCCAACCTTGCCTAGCCCATCACCTCAACCTTTGCACCCTTCCTATTAAACCTTTTTTCATCATGGTTGGAAACGACAAGAAAATTGATTGCACACATCTCAGTCCTACAGTTACTGTTTCTATACAAAATCATTGTTTTTCCATCTCATTTTACCTCATCTCAATTGAGGGAGGAAATGTAATCTTAGGAATGGACTGGTTGCGCTGCCTCAAACCCCTACAAACAAATTTCTCTACACCACAACTCTCTTTCCATCACCAAGGCACCCTCATAACCCTAGTTGGAACCAACAAACTCTTAGACACACACGCTTCCGTCACCAATATTTGTCACCTCCTACATACCAAAGCCATAACATCACTTCATTTGCTCACCTTTCAACTAAATCCCTTACCATGCCCCAACCCTTCCCCACCAAATATACACCCCGCGATTCAAACCCTACTCCATACATAACATTCAGTTTTCTCACCTCCTCACGGGTTGCCTCCCCACCGCCCCCATGACCATCACATTCCCTTGATCCCAAACTCCACCGCCATAAATTTCAAACCCTATCGTTATCCCCACACCCACAAACACACTATGACTTCTCTCATTCAAGAAATGTTATATGAGGGCATCATACGACCAAGTACTAGCTCCTTCTCTTCCCCTGTCATACTCATAAAAAAATAGATGGATCATGGAAATTTTGTGTGGATTACGGAGCTCAAAATGCTATCACAGTGAAGGATAAATATCCTATCCCCACAATTGAGGAACTCTTGGATGAATTAACTGAGGCATGCGTGTTCACTAAACTGGACTTAAGATTTGGCTATCACCAAATATGGGTACACCCCACAGACTGCCACAAGAAACATTTTCGGACCTTTAATGGTCATTACGAGTTTTTAGTTATGCCATTTGGCTTATCTAATGCTCCGTCTACCTTTCAAGCTGCAATGAATGACCTCATCCGACCTTACCTAAGGTGTTTTGAACTAGTTTTCTTTGATGACATCTTAATCTACAGTACATCCTTGACAAACCATATTCAACATCTCAACATTGTTCTCCAATTACTTTAGACTCACCAATTTTTTGTTAAAGAATCAAAATGCAATTTTGTAGCCCCTACAGTTGCCTATTTAGGCCTATATCATTCAACAGGGAACGATTTCCTCAAATCTAGAAAAATTTCAAGCTATTCTACAGTGGCCCGAGCCCAAATCATTCACTACAATGCGTGAATTTTTGTGCATTACGGGGTTTTACCGGAAGTTCATCCGCATATATGCCACTCTTGCCTTTCCACTCACGGATTTACTCAAATTGAAAGTTTTTACATGGAATCACATGGCCAAATGATAACTGTCGTTTTGCTGTCAAATTAATATGATTCTAGCGTAGACTTGTCTAACACTAGAGAGATGATAATATAGTTGTGGTCAAATGACCCCAAGTCGTCTCCCAACGAATCCAATAGTAATTCAGTTAATCGAATTCAAAATCTATCTACAAGTAATGAAAAGTTAGTAATAACAATAATAATAAAAGGGGGGTTAAGATAGCTATGCAGAAAATATAAAAGAGATTTAAATAGAAAATAAAAAGAAGTTGATCCCCAAGTTCTTCCACCATTGAATTCTTCACAGGTTCTCTAAAGATTAATCTTTTCTCAATCCTCCAACAAAGTTAAACTAGATTGAACATGCACCAATCTAATTCAACTGAAACTCACAAGTAAAACATGCGTCTACTGGTTTAATCAATACCCACTTTGTTCCATGCGTATACTCCATGGGAATGCTTACCTCCTCTCTCTTGAATCATGCGCCCAAGAAATTAATTAGAACGATGCGAAC
>Ga0123342_1001777_pt1 | contig 36453 bp, 16 predicted proteins | sample Turbeawhitnodule_FD_89960 | JGI IMG/M metagenome (GOLD analysis project Ga0123342, IMG submission 89960) | Root nodule microbial communities of legume samples collected from Mexico - Turtle bean Mexico white nodule | ecosystem: Host-associated > Plants > Roots > Nodule | place: Mexico: Nepantla... | reverse complement strand
TTTTTTTTTTTTTTTTTTTTTTTGCATTTTACCATTTAAGTTTCTATCTTACCTATTTCATCATCATATCTTTTAATTTCTGTCCATTTAAGATGTCGGCCTTTCGTTTTTATTTTTTTAAATAACCCCAACTAAATCCATCTGATCAAGAAGCTTTAGATTAGTTGAATATTCTATTATGTAAATTTGTAAAAAATATTTTATAAAAATAAAATAAATGTTTTAAAAGTAAAAAAAAAAATGTAAATAATATTTTATTGCAATTAGCTTAGACCTACTAAATAATAACTAAAATTATTATTGTTAAGGGTATTCAATGAAAAGATAAAATAATAATAATAATAGTTATGTTATTTACTCATTTATGTGTTATATAAATAATAATGCTTGAAAATTAATTAAATTTATTGCATTTTAATTTGATAAATGTATTAATATTTTTATGAGCAATTGAATGGTATATTAATAGCAGGCAAAATCTATAATTGAAATTTTATAGTGATGAAAATTAAAAATTCGCAAAATTGTAAAGAAATAATATGGATTTAAACCTACTTATTTTTATTATTATAAGTAATTGTTAATAATATATTATAGACTAAAATAATTTTAGTCTCTTATTTCTATATTAGGTTTTAACTCATAGTTTATTAAATTTAAAAAATTGTCACTTTGATTTTTTTTAAGTGTCTTGTTAGACTAATTGGTTCTTCTGTCAGTTTTTTTTTTTACATTAATTATTTCAATTTTGTTTAACATGACATCTTACAGAATTGAATACCTGTAACCAAACTTTGATGAACATAGTATGAAAAACTAATTAAAGAAATTGGTAGCTTAATGCAATAGAAAATTTAAAAACTTAAAAATTTAAAAATATTTTTCTTAAAATTTAAGAGTACTGATAAAAAATGTTTTTTTTAGAATGAGTGAGTGTAGGGTTTCAAAGGAACAGGGTTGAGTTTGAGAGATGTTGAGGCATTATCACTGCACCCTACGAAATCTACTGGTTCTGCCTTTCACCATTGTCTGTGAAAAAGATTCATCTCTTGGGTAGATCAATTGCAGAACCCTCTTGTCCCCATCAAAGAGAACAAAGGATCTGTAGACAGAAAAGATAAACGAAAATCAGAAAAAATAAATCATTTAGAAAGATACAAGTGTGTTTTTGAAAAAAATAATAATTATTAACATACTTATTAATTTAAGTGAAAAACTTTCTTCACTTTTGTATATTTTCATCTCTCAGTATAAATAATAAATAATAAAATACATTTGAAGTAACGATATTTTATAATATGTAAATTAATTTTGTATCAAAATTATTAAATGTAACATTTGAATATTTCTGGTTGAATGAATTTCGAATACATATTAGTTATAACAAATATATTACATTTAATAGATTTAACATTTATATCTATCTATATTTGTTATACGCAGAAAATAAATAAAAATTGAAAAAAATATATTAAATACTATACTTGTTAAATATATTATACTTTTTCTTATAAAATAATATACTTATTATATTTTTTTTAAAGTGAAATGTGATTCCCATTTTCAAAATCTGTATTTAAAAATTATAATATGTATTTTTTATTATTTTTTTATAAAAGTTTTAAGCATCATTATGCAATTTAATATCATAACAACAATCATCTTTCAAATGCCACATTAATGTTGTATGATATAACTATGAAACTACAAAATAAATAAAAAAGTTAAACAATTTTTATTTTAAGTTGATAATTTACTTCATAAGTAAATGATACACAACTTGAAAATAAACTTGAATTGACTATAAATAGGGAGGTAAAATTATATTTGTGTCTATTAAACTTCACAATGATATTCTAACTTCCACCCTAATTATATGATTAAAAATTCATAATCTAATCAACCAATTTCTATATATACCAATATAGATAAGACATGTATTACTCTTTATTACTATCATTAATTTATATATATATATATATTTATTTTTTTTTATTAGATGAATGTTGTTTATGAAATATTTTGAATGATTATTTACTTTTATATATTATTGATTTCAATTAAGTTACCTTGTGTTTTGTTATAACTGAATAGGAGTATCTAAAAATATCTAAAGGTACATCTAGAAATTTATAAATTACAAGCATTTTGAATTTTTTTTTCTTTAAATGTAATATATTTAGATAATTATGTAAATATTGATGATAATAAATTTATATGTTTGTGAATTTTTCAATCCTTATTTTGAAATATATATCCCTCATTTAATAAAGTTATTGAAGTTGTTGGATAGGAGAAATATTTTTTATTCTAGAAATTATCAATAATACGCGCACATGATAGAACAACTAATTTTAATGATTAAAGTTATAGTTTCAATAACTACTTTTACTGAGTAAAGACTATGGAAACAGAGGGAAAAGAAGAAGAAATAAGAAATTGTTAGAAAGAGATGTTCTTCCGTTGGAAAGAAAATATTTTTATTTATTATTGTGATTTTTTAATATTATAATAACAAATGGAAAAATATCTAAAATCAGTTATGATGTTTCATAATAGATGAGAAGTACCTATAATTGATTTTGTATAAATAAAACACCTAATTCTTTAAATTATCATTTATCGATAATTAATAAATAAAAAATAATTTTAAATATATAAAAAATAATTTTTATATTAATTAAATTAAATATTATTTTAAAAATAAAAAAATTATCATGATCTAAAATAATTTTTACCATTAATAAATAATTTTTAGATTGATAACCAAAATTTTGATAGTTAATTAATTAGATACCAATTTAAAAAATATTTTAAATATCAGTAATTTTTAAAATAATATTTAATTTAATTAATATAATTATTAATTTTTATTTAATAATTTTTTTATTGTCTAAAAACTGTCATTAATTCTCGATCAAAATTGCTAAAATTTGTGAATCTAACTACGTATCTTTAAATAGATAAAATGGACTATTTTGTTTGTGTTTTTTAAAATGAAAGAACTTAATTGTTAAAAAAGACTAAAGAACTTTAAAAATTTTTGTTAAAAGAAAAATTAAATTGAATAAAATAAATAAATGATAAATAGGTAATTTAATAAAAATTAAATTCACAAAAACATCAAGATTTTTTATTTCACTTCTAACTAATTAAATTATAGTAAGTAGTATATAGTTCTACACTGTGAAATATGCTTATAGAGATTTGTACTTTTAATTATATGAAGAGTAATTTTGTTATAGACATACCTTATTAAAAAATATAATTTGTAATAAATCAAATTTACAAGAATTTACAGTTAATAGTTTATTATGGTCAGGTTCCTTAACCCTCTTCAACTGACATTTTCTATTTAAATTTCTCATATCTAGTAATATTAAGTTTTAATGGTAAGTGAAAGAATGAAAAAATTTAAATTAACTTTAACCCTTTATCACAAGGTTTGTTTGAGAATCTCACTACTAATTATTTTATTATTATAATGTTTTAAAATATGTGGTTATATTCTTATCTATTTGCATGTTTAATATAAATAGTTAATAGATTTTTTTATCCATTGATTCCACACAAAATTGTGAATAGTCAAGGGGAATACCATTGATTCACCAAACAAAATGGTGAATAGTCAAGGAAATAATTACAAAAAGAAATACTTATTTTTTTATTTTTTTATTTTTTAAAACCAAATTCAAGAATATAGTAAAGAACGTAGTAGAGGTGGCTATACATTTTTTTACTATGATTTTTTTTTCAACTTTAGATTTAAAACTATAGATATTGTAGAAGGAAATTTTGAACTCGAATTCACTTGAAGTTTGATTTTTTCTACGAATTATGAGCCATTTCATTTTAGGGATAATGTATAATGTTTCTCTTACTTCAGAAGCTTCCAGATCTGTTGTTGCACATCTTATTGGAATATCTCCATGGTAGAGGCGTGGAAGATTTAAAGATGAACAATGTGTGTGGAAGGTGATAATTGTCGTTTTGCTGTCAAATTAATAAGATTCTAGCGTAGACTTGTCTAACACTAGAGAGATAATAGTATAATTGTGGTCAAATGACCCCAAGTCATCTCCCAACGAATCCAATAGTGATTCAATTAACCGAATTCAAAACCTATATGCAGGTAATGAAAAGTTAGTAATAACAATAATAATAAAAAGGGATTAAGATAGTTATGCATGAAATACAAAAGAGATTTAAACAACAAATAAATAAAAAGCAGTTGATCCCCAAGTTCTTCCACCATTGAATTCTTCACAAGTTCTCTAAAGATTAATCTTTTCTCAATCCTCCAACAAAGCTAAACCAGATTGAACATGCGCCAATCTAATTCAACTGAAACTCGCTAGTAAAGCATGTGTTTACTGGTTTAATCATTACCCACTTTGTTCCATGCGTATACTCCATGGAAATGCTTACCAAAGTTTAAGATAAGGAAGACTTTTAATCATGCGTTCAAGTACAACCTTTCACAAAAACCAGTTTTCCAGGAGATTAGACTATCAAAACAACTGTTATAGAGAATTAAAAATTGAAAATTTTATTGAACAAAATCTCAAAACTCAATGGGAAATTACAAAAGGATCAACTAAAAAGGTTTAGCCTTTCATGTGGAGGCAAAACAAAAGAATTACAAAGAAGAAAAGAAAGTAAGAAAACCCTATGAAGTTGTCCCTCTTCTCCTTGATGCTTGTGTCCTTTTATAGACTTTTCTGTCCAAGGATCTTGGAAAAATATTGTAGTTTATATTTTGTTAACAATTTCCAACTTTCCAGAATTCTTGTATTTTGCAGAAGATTTGCTTCCAATTTTGTTTATGAGATATTGTAGATTTTATTTTCTCTTTCTTCTCCTCAGAATTTGTTTTCTGTTTTGGTTCAAGAAGCAACTTGGATTTTTGAATATTTGGCCCATTTACAAAGGTAGATGCTTCCTCCGGATATTTACTCTAAAAACACAAAATTAACAAAAATAATAGTTAAGGCTCAAATAAACTCAATTATAAGAATATTAATTAAAGCAATGAATTTATTTATTATTATAGTCCAATAATATATTATTAAGGCTATTGAGTGTGAATAAATATATGCTTATCAGAAGCAGTGACTCTGCACAAAAACGGATATGTGTAGATGCAAACACAATACGTGTTAAGATGCAAAGAAAAACATAACAAATAGAAGAGACACATAAGGGGAGAAAACTCTTAATCTTGTATTTTGTATATATTGTTCTACATTTACAAAAGAGAGAAAAGCCTATTAAATAGGCAACATAAAAACAAAAGTAACCGCTTAGGAAACCGCCCAACCGCTTCAAGGGAAACACAATAGCCCCTCTTAAGTTGCATGATATATGTTCATTAGACCCAATTTTGAAACAATAAGATCAAATATAACCGGTTCAAGTGGTTTAGTAAATATGTTTGCAGTTTGTTGAGAATAAGGTATGGGAAGCAATTGAAAGAGCTTTGCTGGAGTTTTTCACGAATGAGAAGACAATCAATTTCTACGTGTTTCGTTCACTCATGAAAGTTTGGATTTGAGGCTATGTATCTCGCATATTGATTGTCACAATACACAACTACCAGAGAATGAATAGTGACTCCAAAATCGTCAAGAAGGTACTTCAACCATTGTATTTCACAAGTTAAAGTTGCGAGAGCATGATATTTTACTTCAGAGGATGATCGTGACATAATGGATTGCTTCTTTGATTTCCAACAAACAAGGGATGATCCAATGAAAACACAGAACCCTGTGAAAAATCGTCTAGTTTGAGGGCATGTTGCCTAGTCTAAATTTGAGAATCCTTTCAATTGAAGACTAGAATTGTTGGGGGAAAATAGACCTTTTCCAGAAGCATTTTTTATGTACCTCAAAATACGTTGAGCAACATTATAATGGTTAGTGGTTGGAGCATGTAAAAATTAACTTAGAAATTGAATAGCATAACTTGTATCAAGTATAGTATTTGTAAGATATAATAACTTACCAATCAATTGCTGATTCACATTCATATTTTCCATAGGAGTCCCATCTTCAAACAATTGTTTGATATCTTTGGTTTTAGGAGTTGAACATGGTTTAGCTGCAAGTAATCCTATTTCTGCAAGAATATCTAATGCATATTTTCGTTGTGAAACATGTATACCTGCACTGGATCATGCAACTTCAAGACCAAGGAACTATTTTAACTTTCCTAAATCTTTTATCTTGAAAGCTTTATCCAAGAATAAAGTAACATGTTGTATTTCAGAAACAGAACTCCTAGAGAGTATAATATCATTTGCATAAACAAGAAGAATGGTGAAGGAGTTATCAGTTTTCTCTGTGAACAAAGAATAGTCAGCAGTGGATTGAATGAAATTGATACTTTTGAGATAAGAGGATAACTTTGAGAACCATTGTCTACTAGCCTGTTTTAAGCCATATAAGGATTTTGTTAATTTGCAAACTTGACCAGATTTAGAAATAGTCATTCCAGGTGGTGGAAGCATATAAACTTCTTCATTTAAATCTCCATGCAAAAAAACATTATTTACATCTAATTGTTGTAAATGCCAATTATGAATGGAAGTTAAGGCAAGAAGCAGCCTGACTATATTGCGCTTTGCAACTAGAGAGAAAGTATCCATGTAATTAATTCCTTCCAACTGGGTATAACCCTTTGCAACAAGTCTGACTTTGTACCTTTCAACCTTTCCTTTTGGATTGTATTTTATCCTGAAGATCCATTTACATCCAATGGCTTTTTTTCCCTGTGGTAAATCTGTCATGAACCAGGTTTTGTTCAACCTGTTGCACGTCTTGTTGGAATATCTCCATGGTAGAGGCGTGGAATATTTAAAGATGAACAATGTGTGTGGAAGGCAGCGACTCTGCACAAAAGCGGATATGTGTAGATGCAAACACAATACATGTTAAGATGGAAAGAAAAATATAACAAAGAGAAGAGACACGTAAGAGGAGAAAACTCTAAATCTTGTATTTTGTATATATTGTTCTGCATTTACAAAAGAGAGAAAAATCTATTAAATAGGCAACATAAAAACAAAAGTAACCACTTAGGAAACCGCTCAACCGCTTTAGGGAAAATGTAATACGTCTCATGCTCAAAGGTGCTCTTTTTTCTCCTTTTCATTCTCAACTTGAGTTCTTCCTCAATCTATATATAGGTGGTTTTGCACTTTGAAAAATACACACTTTTTCACATCTTCTCTTTTTTTACTTTCACAGTCGTGAGTTATTTTTCTCTTAGGAGTTTTCTTGCTATTTCTGAGATCCTTGAAATTATTCGATAAATTTCTATTGTATCCTAAGGAACTTGCGCAATACATCGTGGATAAGTCCTTACGAAGAGTGATCATCATGCCTGAGGAAATAATTTTTGCTTGTGTTCTCGACCTTATTTTACTATAGTCTTCACTCATATTTAAATGTTTTGTATCTCCAAGTTTTAAAGATTAGTTAGTGCAAAATCTAACCAGGTGTTTCAACTTATCGCTTCATGTTAGAATTATGGGTTGTATGAAAAACAAGAAAAAGACAATAAGCAATAATTGAATTATGTTTTAAAAATTTAACGGTTTTTTTGCATGTATCGTCTAATACTTCACAATTAGACGATATGTTTAAAAATGGTCAAACAATCTGATAAAGATTTTTACAAACTAAGTTTAAAAAATATCACCTTCTTTAATCATCTTACTAAATAACACGCAATGTAAAAGGTTAAAGGAAGAATGATTACTCAATAGTTTTATACTGGTTCCTGTGATAACGCAGACTATGTCTAGTTCTTGATCAATCAATCAAGTTCTACTAAGCGGACTACTCCTATGAAGTATAAAAAAAATTCTTTTAATAAGTCACTTTTGACACAATCCAAGTATTCTTTCAACAAGTCACTTTTGGTTCAAAAATAAATAAAATTGTCTTTGTGATCAACAAATCACAAGGTTTGCTCAGGGTTGCGCCTTTTGATGTTTACAAGGTTAAACTTTCTCTCTTAATTTGCCAAATTTTGAACACAAACTGTGTTCTTACAAAACTTTATGGTGTAAAATAAATTAGCTGAATTTCAACCCTTGCAAATAATGATAATTTTTCTTTTCTTTGAAGCATGTTTATATATAGGCTTGAATAATGTAGTCGTTGCATTTTATTTTCTGCCAGTTGAGTAGCTTTGAACTCATTTGAATGTCTTTTTTTCTATCATCTGTCAAATTTGAACATTGAGAAACATTAAATATGTTTCGTGAAACATTAGTTGTTATTCTCTTCTTCACGTAACTTCTTTGGTATTTGTCAATATTTATATTCCTCAACGGAGTACCTAGTTTGTATAATAATTTTATTTTTCTAACATTATATGTGATGTGGTTTAATTTTGACTAATATTTGATAATATTATTTTAAATAATGCTATTTAACTTTATTTTCTCAACTGAATATATAGTTATTTATGAGCTCTTATTCTTCTAAATCTCTTTGGTTTAGTATAACAGTATTTTCTTCGTTATTTTGAGAACAAAACCTTGGTTAAAGTAATGAAATAATTCTCTTGCATTATAAATGTAAGGTAATGTTGCCAACAATAACGACCCTTCCTTAGAATCTTTGGTGAGGGAAGTTTTGCAGCAAAGGCTTGTTGATTTTTTTGGATAAATGCTTTGGTCATTAACTTTGTTGGCAATTGCAAATTGATCACACTTTTGGCATTGTTTCTTTGTCACACATTCCCTGCTGTATTTAGGTCACCGAGACAATAGGTAACTTGTATCATATTAATACTCTTATTTAATATATTTCCATTCATTTTAAGCTATTAATGTAGTTTGGTTTTTAACTGATTAATGAGTTTGTCTTTTCAAATTTTACCAACTGCTTCACTATTTTAAGTATTTTGATGATTTAGGATTATGTATGTTCTTGTGTTTTCGATAATGGAATATTGATTATAAATTGTATGAAACTATAAATTATTTAAGAATGAAACAAGAGCAAAATAACTTAAATGATATTAACAAAATTAAACCAAATTAATTTGGACAGATTGAAGAATATATAAGATATTGGTATGTTGAAATTGTAGCAGTGGAAGCTAGCCAAGTGTCACAATTTTAACTAAAAAAATGGCACACATCTTTGCTGCCCACAAATTCTTCCCTTCACATTTGCTTAAACTACACGATGAAATAATTATGACATAATTTTCAATAGGTTTAAAATGAAATTAAAATGACACATTTCTTAGATTTTTTTAATTTTTTTTATAATGTTTTAGAATTAAAATAATGAATGATAACTATTCTTTAAGTTAAAAATCATTGTTTTCAATTAACTGTGTAAATACATATCTTTGTATTTTTTTTTTGTGTAAATACATATTTTTATGATTTTTTAATATATTTTCGTATGATTTTAAAAAAATTAAGTTTCTGCTATTTAGTAATTGATTAGCAAAGGAATAATTGATTTATGTTTACAATTTTCAATAAAATACTAAAACATTTATTTCTATTTTACCTCCTAATAAATACTATTGTTTGACATATTTGATAATATATTTATTGAAATTTAAAAAGAGAATAAATATTAATTAAAAAATATTATTGATTTGAACTATTAAATATTTTTAATATTTATTTATACCTTAACATATGTTAACATAAATTTCTGAAAATTTGGCATATTAAAAGTTAAAATTAAAATCAAACTAAATTTTAAAATATGATTTTTATCCTTAAAAAAAAACATAAAATTCCATTTAATAGATATAAGTACAATTATATATTTTATAGAAGCATTAACTTTTTAAGGTTGCAAAGATATTAGATAGTAGATAGTGTTAAAGAAGTCACATATCCAATCAATGGTGCTAACGGTTTATTATCTTAATTGCACAATTACATTCCCATCTTTTGCTTCTTCGTTAATATTTTAAAAGAAAGCGGCTAAATAAAAAATAAATTAATGATTACCCAAAATTTAATTTCTATGATTATGATTATTATTACTTGGAAAATAAAAAAAGGTAGGTGAGAGTATCAGAAAGAATAAAAAAAGAGATTTAAAACCGGGAAAAAGAAGTAACTTTCAAAATATGCTGCAAAGTGGCCCACAGTATATTTATGCATGGATATAACTGCCAATTTATAAAGTCCAATACTCCCATTCTGGATAAAGCTAATATATATATTAAATATTAAAAGGAAAAATAAAAATACACTAAAAAAAGGCTAATTTACGAATACACCCTTTGGCTCCAAAGTCACACAGTTTTTACTGTCCACCTCATTCACACTGGAAAAAAACCCCTACCGTCATTCATGTTGGCAAGGCTAACCTCACCCCTCCTCCTCCTCATGTGAACCCAAAATTAGCACCATTATTTTCATAACCCTAAATATCCCATTCCAACAACACAACACCCAAAATAATACTAATAAAAATAATAAAAAGACAAGAACAAATTACGATAATCACAAAACACATTCAACCCCAACCCTCGATCTTACTATATCACTCCAATCTTCACTTCTTCACATCAGAGATTTCAGCGACCTTGCTTTCACAGGCTTCCTCATTCGCTTCTTCCCGCTATCGTCCTCCACCACCACCTCTTCTTCGTCGTCATCATCCTCCACATAATCAATAATCCCCTCATTCTCCATCTCCGAAACCGAACCACCAACTTCACCGCCACCCACATTATCATCACCACCCCCACCCGACTCCACCATAGTCGAATTCTCACTCCCCACCATATTATTCTTGCTCCCCTCCCCATTTCTATCGCCTCTTCGCTTCCCCCACGATGGCCCGAACCCAGAATAGTAGTAGAATTCATACGGGTTCGAGCTGGCCGCCGCCGTCCCCGCCGCCTTCTTCCCCGCGCCCCGAGTCTTCACGCGGCGAGTCCCTCCTTGCGATTTCTTGCTGGTGTAGGAAGCCAGCAGAGACAACGACAAATGTTGCTCGCAGAATGATTGCCCTTGCCTGGCTTCATTCTTACATGCCCAACCCTTCTCGTCAATCCCTTGACAAGGGTTCAACACAGTGGCGTCCAGCGGCGCCACCACCTTATTATCATCATCATCGTCACCCACCGCGGGCCATTCCGTTTTCTCCACGCTGTGAGACGACGACCACGACAACGATAATAATAATAATAAAAACAACAACAATAATAATGATAATAAGAATAAGAATAAGACCCCGATAATCATATGCATGACAACGATAAGGAAGAATGAGAATAATAAATAATTGGTAAGAAAATCTAGAGAATTTGAGTTGATGTAAGAAAAAAAAACCCTAACCGGGTGGGGATTACGTGCGTACCTCTGGACGGCGGCGAAGGAATGGGCATTGCTGTTTGGCGCGGTGGTGTGGTTGAACTGGAGAGAAGTAAGAAAGGGGAATGGTGAAAAAGAAGGGATAGAGATAAAACCTAATTGGGAGAGTTGGAAGAGAAGAAGAAGAAAAGGAGGAGAATTTAGCGTGGGTGAAGAAAGGGGAACCCTAAGAAATGGAAGAAGAGGAGAAAGAAACCCTAAAGAGGGAATAGATCTAAATGGGGAGGGAAAAAAGGAAAAGGAATAGAAGGAAGAGATTGGAAGAGGGAGTAACTAACCTGGATGGAGTCATACTGAAAGGGGATGACATCCCATGGAGACTGGTTCAGCTGACAGACGTGCGTCTCCACCGGAACGGAACCACCTTCTACACTCCACGACGACGAGAACAGAAGAGGGGAAAGCTTCGCGTTCTTCCGGATCCTCATCACCTAGATTTTCTCTCTGCCCAATAGATACATATATATATAGAGAGAGAGAGTGATTTTATGCAATATCAGGGGAATGGAATGGAATGAAATGGAATGGGCATGGAAACTGCTTCCTTTCTCTTCTCTCTCAGATCTCACTCTCTCCCTCACCTCGATGATGATAATCAGGGTTTTTCCTTCGCCTTGCTTCCCCTTCCATTCATATGTTTCTGTTTCTTTTTCCCTCTGACCATTTCGCCCTCAGCTTTCATCCTATTTACTCCCCCATTCGCCATTTGCCAAAGGGAACCCTGCCGCTACCCACAACCACGTCACTCTTCGTTGTCCAAACCCTATTTTTTTATTTTCCTTTTTTCTTTTTCTTTTTCCTCACTCCATCACCTACACACACTCCCACCGTTAAAGCCCCTGCATCCCCAACCATCAAGATAAAAGGAACAACATTCACTGTTCATGAGTATGCACCAAACTAAATGTTTTATTATATTATACTTTTGTTTCCTAAATTTTCTTCTGATTTTCTCTCAACCAAGGCGCGTATGTTAGACGCAGGAAATCATAGCCCTGCGTGCGGTAGGAGTGGCCAACAGGACTGGCCCACACAAAAATTGGCTGGACCATTGTACTTGATGGGGTCCCATTTCAGCCTAAAAGGATCAACGGTTCTGATCATGGAAAAAAAACGCAACTAATACACTTAAGCTGCATGAAAAGTTTAAACTTTGGGGGTATCTGATACCAAAACACTTCATCTTTGTAATTGCAACATCACATACGTGGCACCAAAACCTCATCCCTTAGCCCACACAATTATAGGACATGTCTTTTATCATCTTTTTACACTCTTTTTTCCAAAACATTTAAAACAGTTGGTGAATTTATTGATACCCCCAATGGTCAATTCAGAGGCCACAAGCTATTCTAAAAAATTGAAACTAAATAGAAAAATAAACCTATTCATAATTACTGCCATGGCAAAAGAATTAAAAAAAGGACCATTTTTTCAGTTCTCTGTCTCCGGAGTACTATTTATTATACACAAGCTGTGTGATCCGAGCCATTGCAAGTGTATGGCACTATATATATCTGATCCTTTTTCTGTAAAAATGACTAAACATAAGCACTAGTTTGTGGGGCACACGGGATGAAAAGAGTTGCAGCCAATTTGTGCAGCAGGTGTGGGTAAAGACTAAAAAGAGTAAAATAATAGAAAGCACACACTTTTTTTAATCTCTTTTTCTGTCCCTCTTTTCTTCCTCAGTCTTCCCCAATAATTATAAAACAAAAAACAAAATTCTATAACTACTTCTTCCAACAAGGCTACTACGTGTCGGCATCCTACAAGATCTTAGCTCATCATCTGCATTTTCTTTTCTTCTTAGTATACTAGTCTTACAGAATACACCCTTTTAATACCGAAGCCACCAGAATAGTATATTTGGCTTAGTTCATAAAGTGATTTCAACAATCATGACGATAACATTTTCAAAGAGATTGCTATAACAACAACCAAAAAAGCTTTATTTTAGAAACAACAAGAAAACCCCTGATCCAAAATAAAAACATGGCAACTCTTCCACGTAGAAGAAGCTCATGTCTGCAACCTTATATATAATACCTCTCACCATTCTTACCCTCAGAGTTTTATTAGAGATATGTCGCTGCAGATTCTTCATTTTAACTATATCTACATAAATAATTAAAATTAAAGCGGAATCAAATCAATCTTTACCTGATTATGGTTTGCTGTTCTTGTAAAAATAAGTGATTATATATGATCCACTTGAATTTGTTTTCTGTTTCTGATTATGGTTCTGCATGTCAACACTGGAGATGCAGAGGTTGGTTTTTGGTCTATATCATCACACAGAGATGTCCCTGTCTGTTTTTTAGTTCTCGTTTTTTGCTATATATAACTTCTGGCTTGGTGCTGTCTGGCCTCACTATTTATCCACCCAAAGAAACAGGGTTTCTTTCTTCTCTGTTTGTTTTATTTTGACCATAATTTACATGCATGGAATAGGATATGCTATTTTACTTTTCCTTCCTATATATTAGGGAACCTAATCATATGGAGAGTCCCACAATTTCCCAGGTAAATTTTCATTTTTTTTTTCAATTTTTCTTGTACTGATATGATGATAATAATGATAATGTTGTAGAGAAAACATAGAAGCTGTTCACTTCAGCAGTCAGCACTATTTCTAGGATCTCATGAACTTCGTGGCAGCAGATAACATCCACAGAAACACCAAGAATTCCATAAATCTGATCTCTGCTGTTTCTGTTTATAGCTGCAGAAAATACTATGCATGAATATAAAAAACAGAGCAGAATATAGAGTTGCACTAAATGTTTGAATCTATGTGAGTGCTAGTTTATTACAGATTAAATATGAGTTGAGAAATTGTGCATAGTAAAAAGAACAACATAAGCCAAACACTGAAATTAAAGGTAAATATATATAGTAATTCGAAGCTCAGATAATTTCTCTATTTGCTATTCTTTGTATGCATGTGTTGTTTTTTTTTTGTTTCCATGTCCCAGTTTCAACTGAGATAGCACAAATAAACACGTTCTGTGTCTGATGGTCGAGGAAATATGAAGGCTCAAAGTAAATAATTTCAAACCCTAAGTACAGTATACACCAGAAAAACTATAAGGAAATAATGTGCTTCAAGTTTAACCCTAAACCTAAATAACCTACGCAAATGCACATATATGAAGTAGAGCATCTGTTTGAATATTCAGAGATAAACACAATGGATTATAAGTAATGAATAGAGGTGGATAAAACAAAATGTTTTGATGAAAAGAAGAGTACTGGCTGTCAGATAGCCTATATAGATAATATATTTTTCACATAAATATGTGCTTGATGTCTGTATTTTTGGACAATGTATATCTAATTTATACTTTCTGCTGCTTGTGTGATGCATAATGATGAGTAAAAGGCATATATAATCACAATTATCTTCACAAGGATAGTTTTTTTTCAAGTAAAGTTGCAACAAGTCGTTTGCATTAGCCCAAAACTGCTAGATAAGTGGTGAGGTGGGGGGCAAGGAGAGTTTGCATTGCATCTTTTAACATATTTTGTACCAGCAAAAATCTCAGGCAAACCTTTCTTCTTTTATTAACCCCACTTACCAAATGGATGCAAAAGTAGCAGGGCAATGGCAGAGTCCTCAGTCGTCAACTTGGCTTGCAAATAACACTGATTTGCTTTGACTGCCAACACATGTGCTCTCTGGGGCCCCTTTCTTCTCATGAGATCCTCTCTTGGTGTTCTTACCCACACACCCTTCTTCTTTACCCTTGAGTTTTCACATGCAATTGCTTCAAAGTAGTGTTTGTTGTGACCAGCACTGCCGAATATGATTAGCAGATATCTTTGTCTTCCAAGTGATCTAGATTGGTGCTCACAGAAAAACATTTGTGAAAGAAATCAGCTTTTTGAGTAGATTTTAGTATCTTGAAAGACTAATCTTTAACTTTTGGGCAAGGGATACACTGGATTCATAAAAGGAAAGTGGTGTTTGGTCTAAAACCTTGATCCGAGTGTGTGTGTATAAACACTTGTCTCACAACTGACAAGTAATCACTATCTTTGATAATCCTTGTTTGCATGCCTGAGTGTCTCTGATTCAGAGAGTATCCAGACCCACTCGTCCTTGTGGCTTGCTATCTTACTCTCCTGCCACCACAGGTCAGTCTCTCAGACAAAGTACATCACCATTGTACTGCAATTACAGAATGATTACTGAGATTACTTGTTTATTCACTAAAGTGGAGCTAGCTAGCTATCCTGCAGCTATTGGTCAAAGAGAGAACCATATAAAATCATATACGACATTGAATGGCTTGAATTCTGAGTGTAGGATGCATAAATTCCACACATCAAACAGCTTCTTGTAAATTCCTGAGTCATTTGCTCATTTGAGGTGAGTGTGACGATGGGAATATTTAACATCGGTAAGATACACACAGTAATGCAGCCTGATATACCATATGCAATCTTTGTTTGATTAATACTGATATTATTGTCTACCTGGACTATGATGACTACAATGTTCTTGTTTCTTTACATTCTACTGGTCAAAATCATCATGATGAAAAAGAATAAATGGTGGAGACTGAATCTCAACACAGAATGTGGTGGCTTCACTGGTTCATACTAAATTACTTAGATATAAGCTTGTTTGAAATAAATGAACTTATTATTACATAACCTATTCACTGCCATCCTTTTTCACAGTCTACAATATTTCATCACAAAAAGTGTACACTGGTTTCACCTAAATCACAATAAATGTACTGTAACTCACCTTCCCCACATCACATTATAAAATACAAGTGTATTGATGAAAAAAAATTGAAACATGACACTTTTATTTATTCATAAATCACATTACTTAGGTAGAAAATATGTGAAGTTAATTATTGAAAATATTTTACAATTCCAAGAAAAAGATAATATTATCATTATATATATATATATATATATATATATATTGTCATGATGACTATAAGATAATTTAGGTGGTCTTTGGTCCTAAATCAATTGACGTCTCAACAAATTTTCATTTTTTAAAATACTTATTATTAACTTATATGATATATTATATATTACTATTTTGATTACTAATTATTGTAGTTTTAAAATTGTATTACTTAAACAATTATTATACTCTAAAGAGTTCACCTAAGTGAATTAGATATATCTTTATATTTGTACATTATTTTAATGAAATTAATTCTAGTTGCGAATTAAAAATTGGACATTAACCTGAACTATAGGGTGGATCTATATAAATTTTCTATTACTATTTTTTTTCTGTATATTTTTTATTTATCAAATTATTAAATGAGGGATTAATTGTGAAATGTTCTCTCCAAAAAAAAAAAGTTCTATTACATCCTCCTAGTCTTGTAATGGTACATTAACCTTCAATTGCATATTTATTTTAAAAAAAAAATTCTATACAAAATATTTTGATTGCCATTATCAATAAGAATAATCTCTATATATTATTGTAGTCTAGGTTACAAACGAGCACGGTATAATTTGATATTATTTTGATATATATATATATATATATATATATATATATATATATATATGTCTATAAATAATTTAATAAATGAAATTTGATATAATATATTATTCCCTACTAATAATTTATTTTCAATGATATAAATAAATAATGCTCCCATAATTTACTTAAAATTGCCTGATTTCTTATTTTATTTTTGTAATCAGGTTTTAGTTATTCATCAACAATATTTTGCATATTAATTAGTGATCTTAAAGTCAATAATTTTGAAGAAAACATATTTATATATCTCTGTCTTCTTCTTTTTTCCTTTGAGGAGGACGTGAGTAATTTAAAAAAAAAAATCAGTTTACTTTTAAAAACATTTTTATTTATAATTTTAAACATCTTTGGTCTGTATTATTTAAATTTTATGTAACTTAAATATGTATATCCATGTTCTTAAAATTTTATGTTGTTTTAAAACACTTTTGTCTATGTGTCTGTACATACTTACGTGTTGTCACATGTCAAATTTAGTTATCAACCAGAGTTTGATGCAAAAAAAGGAAAAATTTATATATATATATATATATATATATATATATATATATATATATATATATATAAACTATACAGCACATGTAAGACACTCGCTTACAGTGCGAGTGGTTTGTGCATAAAACTGAATTTGGGTCACTAGGTCCAAATTTCAGGACATGTCTTTTGAATCAATAACAGAAAAATAAAAAACCCTCTGCTCAGTAACTGATTCCTACATTTTTTAATATCTAACTAATTATTATAAAGTTATATATATATATATATATTATTTTTATTTTTTTGAATTCAAAACATCCAAAATATATACGATAACTTCGAAAAGTGATTACTAACTTCTTATCGCTCTAAACATCTCTAGGAATATATATTCTTTTATTAAAATATGATCATAAAAGAATTCCTACAATTATAGAATTATAGAAAACAAAAGGTAAATCAATGTTTTTATTAAACAAATAGTACAATTTAAATATACGAATAACAATGTTAATAGTTTTATTTATCACAGGACAACATTCAATGATAGAAATGTACAATCAGCTCTTCACATATCCTTAAAGCTAAATTCAAAAAAACATAGTATCACCTTTTTAAATAAACTTTGTACTTATACAATTCTATATCTCTATTTGAGTCGCAATACTTATTCTTTGTTGGAAAAATTCTGAATTTATTCTCTCTCTTTAGTGTAGATACAAGATGGTTACTTACGGAAACAATTAGCAAATAATATAAAATAGAGCAAATAAAATAATGACACAATTTTTAACGTCGAAAATATTCCTCAACTTGAGAAGTAAAACCCACGGGACTTAGCAGAAAAATTTCTCTACTATGAAAGTAGGATTATAATATTTGTTTTTTCTCACTTTGTGAACACTCAATCTCATCCAACACTCAATTTCATCCAACAAGGATGGAATACAACATCTATAATCTCACCATTATAGTGAAAAACCCTTCCACTATGAAAGTAGGATTACAACATCTCACTAAGATTTTTAATCTCACCGTTATGGATATCTACTCTTTTTTCTCTCTCTATGTTGTTATTCTCACTGCTTCATTGCTTCTTCTATTTTTCTCTTCCTAAGAAGTTCCATTTCATAAAAATATTAATGTTCATTACATTTTTAAGAGAGTTACAATTTCCAAAAAACTTTTTAATGGTCATCATTGAATATATTCAATGGATTGATTACCAATATTAATTGGTCATAATCTCCCATTAAATTACGGAGGGATTCCCAAGAGTTCAACCCCTTACTTGACTTAATTGAGGGTATCAATAATTCAGCTCACCCACAATAATGTTACAAATATTAATTGGTCATAATGTCCTAGTCAATTAAGGAGGGATTCTCAACAATTCTTCCCTTTCTAACTTAATTGAGGGGTAACAATATTTCAGCTCCTCCACAACAGTGTTACCAATATTCATTGGGTATCGAAAATTCTGCTTCCCCATAACCATTTGTTAGCTTCTTAGCTAAAATTGCCTTGGTCATCATATCAGACCAGTTGTCACAATGGATAACATATCTTTCTTTGAACATGACCCAAATCATGCAAGAGATTTTTCATATATTTTACCTATTTGCCATCTTTAGAATCGACAATGTACTCTGCTTCATTTGTCGATAAAGCAACACATCTTTGTAACTTGGATTGCCAAGATACAACTCCTCCGGCAAAAAGTAGTTAAATATCCTGATGTGGATTTTCTGGAATCTACATATCCATCCATGTCTTCATCCGTGTATCCTAGCAACATAGGATCTTCATTACCAAAACATAAACATCTTTTGGTGGTTCCTCTCAAATATCTCAATATCCACATCAACTTCTTGGAGCGGTCTCTGCTCTCTGATCACCTTCATCCCAAGGATTTGTTTTTGCATGACCTACGTCTTTTATGAGTAATGACTCTTTTCATCTTATATTAGAATCAAGCTTTGATACCACTGTTGAGAAAATTATGAATTAATTCTCCCTCTTTAGTGTAGATACAATATGGGCACTTGCGGAAGCAATAAGCAAATAATAGAAAATAGAGCAAATAGAATAATGAGACGTAGAAATTTTAACTTAGGAAAATCTTCCTCAACTTGAGAAGTAAAACTCATTCCTCCACTTTCTTCTCTAATCGTTTTATATCGGAGTTTCATCATTTGAGCATGTATGAGAGTGTTGACAAGAAGATTTTTTAATATTTGAATTTGATGTCTCCCAATGTGGAAGATAGATTTTATTTTAGTTTTGTACTTCATTTTGCACTTGATTGATTTTTTGCTGAATTTTGTGATCATAAAACTTACTTACTTTAACCACTAACGTTCACCACCAGTCTTCAGAGACCCATCACAATCACTTGAAAATGAAGAAGAAGACACTACACTCTCTACCATATTAAATACCTTACCATATTAAAAATGTATTGTTGAAATTTAAATAAAACATAGAGGTGTTATGGAGTTAGATGAAGAATTTAACTATTTCATTGAAAAAACACACATTTACTTAAACTTTTACTTTAAAAAAATATTCAAATTGTTTCCTAAAATTTATATTAAAATTTGTTATTGAAAGTGATTAATACTTTACAACACTCGCATAATTAGAAAAATTAGAAAAAGTACGCACAAGGAGTTTTACTTTTTAAAAAATGTTCAATTTTTTTTTATTAGTATAGCCTTTAAAGGAGTTTTTTTTTCCTCCTTGAGTTTTCTTGTGTGGCAATAAGATTTGTGAAGTCCTAAATTTTCAATTTTTCAAATATATTTTTATTCACACAACTATTTAATAAGTTTTTTTTTTCACATTCCAATTTTATAAAAATCTCTAATCTAAAATACAATTACATTTTTTTAAAATGTTTTGATTTTGGCTACAGGATGTATATTTCATAGCAATAAATTTTAGGAAAATTACATTATCACTTTGAAGTCTTTTAAAAAGGGTGTTTACATTTTTTTTTTCTTCTAATTTTAACATACATACTTATCTCTTTTGGTGTTTTTAATAAAAGTAACACTTATTTTCTGTATTTTGTTTGATTACTATTATGTTGATTAAAACTTTAAAAAACTGAAGAGTAAAATTGAAGGATTTAGCTATTATATATTAATAAAAAAAATTATACTGTCAACCAATTATAATTTATTATATAATTAAACATTTTAAATTTATAATAGTTATTTTAAGATTATATCTCGGTTGATAATTTCAAATAAATGAAGACGTATTTCAATAACAATATATCAAAGTTTGAATTTAAATAAATGATTACTAAACTATTATAAAATTATAAAATGTCTCTGTTTAATCGTCAAATATATTTTAGTTTAAGGTCCTTTTATATAATTATACTAACTTAACTTAATTTTTTAATTTTATTTAATATAATTATTATTTACTCTTTTTAGTTATTACATGAAGAGTTAAAGATAGTACAATGTTTAGACTTATGACCTTTTTTCCTTCTAGAAATATAAGTTTTTCTTCTCATAATTTTGGTATTTGTTAACGATTTAAACAACATTACATTATGAATCACTAAAATTTGAAACAAATTGACTTTTTTTTATGCATATAAAGTTTTTTAAATAAATATTTTTGAAATTCTCATTTTTAAAGAACATTTTATACTTCAAAAAATTGGCACATGGGTTAGTCTTTGGGCAAAGGGCTTTTTTTAGACATTTTGGTCCTATAAACTTTTTCTCACGTGACATTTTTTGGTATTGTGGTATTTTTTACCCTGGCTCCACGTGGGTTAATATCAAGCTCTCTGAATTGGGTCTAATTAATAAGTTGAAGATATCTTATATCCAAAAATTAACCTTGCATTTGGATTGTGAATTTCCCCTTTAAGTCACAAATATATTCAAATTAAATTGATTTCATTTAAAGTTATTTTATTTTTTTAAATATTTTCTTCAGGTAAGGCAATTTAAATTTATTGATTTTTTTTTATAAAATATTATAATTACCCTAAATGAAAAAATAATAATCAAATTAATATTAATTTTGATGATTTTTTAGTCGAACTTAATTTATGTTACTTTTTAGGCAAAATTTATTAAGATTTTCTCAATTGAAATTGAAAAAATTTCTTCACGAATCAGCTAATATTGTTTCAATTAATATAGATCACAATATTGATATTAACATTGATGAAGTTCATTTTGACAACGTTATTGATTAAAGCTTTTTTTTTTTTTTTTGTCAACTTTGCTATTAATGTCAGGTAAAAATTTCTCAGATTAGGAAAAATAATCCTAGTTATTGTTGGCTTAAAGTTTTTCCTATCAAGATTTAAACAAAAATACTTACAAATTATTATTGATAAAAAATAACATTGATATCAATAAAAAGAATAATTATTATATTAAAAAAACATGACAAGTGTTAATAAAAGAATTTAGTTCACGTGTGTAAGAAAATAGTCTTCTTAACATTGGAGAAAAATATTTTGATTAATATAAAATCAGAAATAATAGTGGTTTAACCACAAAAATAATCTTAACAATTTAAATAAAATAAAACATTCCATCTTCAAAACCACAGCCCTTGTATTTAATTTGATGGGATAATATTTCTCCAATAAAACATAGAAAGGTATTCTGATTTATTTCCAAACGTCTATATTTCCTTCTCCTCAACTTACTTTACCCCCACCTTATTCTTTCACTCATATATATACAATACTGATTATTATATATATACATATATATATATATATACATATATATATATATATTTATATATACACAAAATATAAATTTATATAAATATGATTTATTTATAATATTTACAATACTGGTTCCAATTAAAAAATATATACTATTTTAAATTATTTTTTTAACAAATATCATTACTAAAAAATTATTAAATAGAAATCAATTTTAGAAAAAAATAATAATAATTATATTGATTAAATTAAGTACTATCTTATATACTAAAAAAACCATTAATATTTAAAATAGTTTCTAAATTTATAAACTAAATTTTAAATTAGTATTTAATTAGCTACCAATATTTTAACTACCAATTTTAGAATTGAAATTAGTTGATAGGTAACTTGATATTAATTTATAAATTTTATTAATAACAAAAACTATTTTATACATCAATAATTTTTTAATTTTTAAAATAATATCTAATTTAGTCAATATAATGATTAATTATTTTTTTATAAAAAATAATTTTTATTTAATAATTTTTCGATATATTAAAATATTTTTTCTTAGGTTCAATATTAAATTAGTATATTAATCAAGATATAAAATACTCTTTATAACTTAAGTATCATGAAATATTTTTTACTTTACGATATATTAGAAGAATAATATATATAATATATGATATAATCTTAGTTAACTTTAGAATATTTAGAATATGATATATTTATCAAATTTTAATGTTATACGGATGACTTAAAAAATATTTTATTATATTTAATATTCATTCCACTGTCATAATAATGACATACTATGGGGTGTTTGAGACTAAATAACAACAAATGATTCTTTATTCACAATTATATCCTCAAGTAAAAATTTGTTTAATTTTTTTCTTCATAAATTTCTTTTGATAATTAATATATAATAAACCACTAAAAGTTCTCAATTGAGTCAATTTAAAAATAACATGTGCATATTATATATTATATATATATATAATAGATATTTATGAAATGAATATGTACTTAGTTATTTAAAATATTGATATCCTATTTATAATAATTTTATGATAAAAACAATTTAAATTAAATTATAACTGACATTTTTTTCATTCATTATAAGATATATTAGACAAATGACGTGTTCGTCGGATACACATATCAGACACCGACACTTGACACTCCTAGGACACATAACGGTGAAGTGTCAAATCCAAAAAATATTTATTAGATTTAAGACAATTCTAATATGGGTCTAACACAATTTTTAAAAGAAGAAATACATTAATTTTCTAAAAACTCAAACTTATAGTATAAAATTTGATTATGATTATAAAAATAAGAAATAATTTTTTTTAACCACCCATGAAAAATATTTTTCTGCTCCATAAAAAAAAAACTAAAACATACTGAATGCACATAAATATTTATTGCCAATTTATATAATTCATAATTATATAATATATAGATATGTGTCCCTGTGTCTTACATTTTAAAAATTATATGTATATTCGTGTTTGTCTCCGTGTCATATCAGTGTCCATGTGTCTGTGCTACATATTATAAGACATGTTAAAGATCCCACATTAATTAAATATAAGAGCATTTCATACACAATATATAAGTGGATGCAAATCTTATCTTATAAATTCATTTTATAAGATTGAATTAAACTTAAAGTTAAAGTTGTTTATTGATAAAACAAGTATTAAATTTTAATAAATACTTTTGATGAAATAAATAATTTTATAAAAAAAAATATCATATATGATAAAAAATAATAATACTTAAACATACATTTAGTGGATACCAAGCGTCCTTCCTTTTAGGATTAATCCCTGAAGGCAACCAACATTTGGATATGGTTTTAATAGCTGAAATGTTTTTCCAAAAAAGACCCATTAATTCAGAATAAAAGTTTGGGAAATATAATGACAAAAAGATGTGTAACATTTTTTTGGATTTCTACCTTCCTTTATTTCGATACATCAAATTAACAATTGACTCAGTAACACTTTTAATCATGAAACTTAATAAGGAAACCATGATGCTTGTTATATTCAAATGTTATTTTTATTATATAAAAATATCATAATTAAATAAAAAATAAGAGTTTTTTGAATAATTTATATAAATTTAAAACTAACCAAATTTATAAAAGTAAAGTATTTTCAGACTCATACTTTACGTAAAATAGATTTAAAATTGACTGAAGCAACCAAATTTTTGTTGAGGGGACTTCTCAAACTTATGATGCTGATTTCGCAGTAATTAAGAAACACATACATAGGTCATGACATGACAGGTTGTCAATGGAGAATATATAGACTTTGGTACCAACCATCACTACTAAGGCTAATTTTTTTATATTATTTTATTAAAAATATATTTAATTAAATAAATATTTTTTAAATTTTTAATTGATTAATTAATGTTTTTAATTACATAAATTAAGAAAATAATTAATAATTAAAACTTAATTTGTAAATATTAATATAAGATTCATCATTTATATAATATAATAAAAAGATTCCTATTTTAAATATTTTTATTTTTATTTAGAAAAAATAGACTAAAGGGCGTGATGGTTCTAAAGGGAGGAGTTGAAATGGAGCAATGAAGATGGGAGATGTGGAGCAGATAAAGGGGTATTTTGGCCAATTTTGGAAAAGAAATTAAAAAGGAAGTGTGTTAATAGGAAAGAGAGGAGTGCATATAGTATTAACCTAAATTGAGAGGGGTCTGTTGCAGAACCCCAATCGCCATGCATATTTTCTTTTGGATGCAACCCTACGGTTTTTTTCCTACACCCCACCATTTTAAAAATTCTGAAATTGATCTTAACCTTTTATTTAAAAAGAAGAAGATAGTAACTACTTGAGGATTGCTGAGGCCTACTAGCCTTGTGACACAATGTATTTCTTCTAAGTATATTTACATTTTCATTAGCAGCTGGGTTACATTTTGTGTGGACTAGTGATGGGATGCTACTAGAAGCTCCCACGTTAATTGAAAAAAATAACATTAATAATATTAAAATTAGAAATCATAATCTTAATAATTATAATAATATTAAAAATAATAATAATAATAATAATATTAATATTTTTATTATTATTAATATTATAAATAAAATTATTAGCATTATTAAATATTAATAATATTATTCATATTATTAATAATAATAATATTATTATTATTAGTATTAATATGTTAATATTATTATAATTTGTATATAAAATAGTAAGTAATCCATAAATTTATTTATCAATTAATCCAGTTATCATGATTTAACGTGTTCTTCATTAAAAAAGAATTTAGTGTAGAAACGTGCATTATTGTTCATCATTTATAATTGAGTTATTGATATTTTATGATGAATTTTTTTAATATAAATGTTTATATTAGTTATTATTTATTTTTTTCAAAATTTATACCAATTACTTTATATTTGAACAATTTATTTATTTACGTTATATTATATTTATATTATATTTATATTATTTTTTATTTATTTATTTGTATATATTAATTATATTTTTTATATATTAATATTTACATTGTAATTTATTTACTTATTAATATATTAATAATACACCTTTCCGTGCATTGCACATGTTAAAAATCTAATATCTTTAAAAAAGACAACTTTAATAAATAAGTCTATTCTTTTCCATTTGTATGAATACAAAGATCCATTCTTTTTCCATTTTCTACCAAATCCTTTACACCAAAGAAGAATAAATGTGGAAAGTGAATAAAGATTTGAATAATTTTCTTTCATCAATATTCTTTTAAGCAATAGGAACTTAAAATTAGTATAAGAGATTTTTATATTATATATTTTATATAATTTGAAAAACTAAAGCAAAGGACAAGGAATCATTATATTATGACGAGTCACTTTGTTTGTGTTGTGTTTTTTTGAGTATTTTAAAATGGTCATGTATGTTTTAAGAGATTTAAAAAAAAAAAGTAATAGAAATAGACTCTTGTGATTGATATAGAGTCCAATAGTGCAATCCTTTGATTCTCCTTTCGCATAAATTTGTGGAGTTTTTCATTTTAATTGTTTTCACAAATTGAATATTCATTTTTATTTGAACCTTATTCAAATATCAGTCAGCATTTAGTGACCCTGTTGAGTGTTGTGCATTAATACTTGAAATGTGTCTATCAGATATTTGGGTTGTTTTGTCTTGCTGCTGTTGTGTTTTCTGAAGACTACACAACAATTTATCTTGTTCATTTTTTTTTTTCCATATAGGAATGGTTTTCCGGTTATTATAGCTTGGTTACTTTTTGTGGTATAAAGTTGGAGTTCCATACTAATTTTCTTAATTTTTTATCATAAGAAAAAAAATAGTGAGTATCAAATTTTGAAGAAGTTGCCATTTTGTTGGAACTATATTATATGTCCCAAAGTTACAACTGACTTTTAAAAAAAATTAAAAATAACTCATAAAAGCAATTAACTGAATAATTAAACCTCAAAAAATATCGAAATGATTATGAGATATTCATGTAATTAAATCTGTTTGGACAACATGCCATTCATTATCCTTAAGTGCAGAAAACTGATCAAAGATAGGCAAATATATCATTTACAATGGAGAAAAACTTTGATAGAAGAGAAGCACTAGTGAAAAAGAGATATAGAAAAAATGGTAAATTGAGTGGCAATCAAGAACCAGGGTGAATGGCTGACGACATGAGAAGGAATCTGAGTTTGGCTGCTACCATAATCACAACTATTACCTTTTAAATTGCTATTAATCCACTAGGTGGCGTTAAACCAACAACAGAGAATGGATATGTGGGATGTCCACAAAAATTAAATGGTAATTCATGTTCTGGTCACATAATTTTTGTCAATAGGCATGTGCGTCACTCCCACTTCACATGATTGGTGCAAATATATGGTCACACCTTATCCATTTAGCATACCACCAAAACCATGTTTCATAATGTGATTTATACTCATCTCACTTATCCTTTGTTTGCGTCTATGTGTTTAGATTGTCACTAAATTTCTTGAGAAAAATAAATGATGACCTCCAACAACAAGTATTTTTCAGGAATAACTTAGTTTTCTATCAGAATAATTTAATATCTAATTACGGTTTCTTTTACTTTTTATTCATATATGTTTATAGGTTGAATTTATGTGTCATGGTATTTTTAAATGATGTGTTTATAATGATTTCTTTGTTTCGTGTTTATGTTATAATAATTTTGATGTTTTCTATCTATAATCTCGACTATCATTTTCAAAATGTTTTTTTATAATAAAAAAACTAATTAAATGATAATACTTTTAATGATGTTTCAATCCTATTATAAAAATAAAAATAAAAACATAAAAAATGCGTAACAGTTAAAAAAAATTGGCCTTTTATCCCCTCAAAGTGCCCATTTCATACTTTAATGTATAAGCGATTTTATTTATATTTTTTTTAATAAAGTTAATTTTAAAAAATTATTTCAATAAATTTATTTTCACTTTAACTATTCAAATATTCTTATTTGTTGTTGACGTTAAGAATTAGGTTATCTGAAATTTTTCAATATCAAATTGTCCTCTCATTTCTTTTCCTATTATTTTTCAAAAATAAAATTAAAAAGTTCATGTCGAAATTCAGCTATGAAATTCAAACTCGAATTTTGACATAATTTTTTTATTTCAAAAAAATAAAAATATGATATTATTATTAATTTTTATCAACAATAATAAATGAATTAATATTATAGTTATTTGAAATGCTCTAACCTATATAAAAAGAATTATATGGAGTCGTTACAGATACATTCTTAGTTTTGCTTTTTGTATTTTTTATAGAAGTTTTTCTAATATGATATTTGTGTCAAAAAATTAATTAGCTTATGATATTCAAGTGATCTCACACAACACTGCCACGCAGGAATGATGTGTGTCAGAAAAAAAATGCAGATAATTTTTAGTCATAAAAATATACAATAAATATGTATTCCCCAATCCTTTCTGAAATTGCATTTACAATCTACACTATATATCATTGTTGTTAAACAAACTACATATAGTTATGCACATCCAAGATTCTGCATAATGTATACAGGTGGTGATATATTAACATCAAAAACTGTAAATATACACTTTAATAAATTAATATTTTAATTATATTTAATTTATTTTTTAATTAAAAATATTATTATATTATTATAATGATTTATGAAGTGTATGGGTTTTACTTTTTAGTGTTAACAAAAAAAAAAATCTTCTATTAAATAATTTTCCGATTCACCCTCCTCACATATATACCTTTTTCATGTTTCTTTTATAATTGTTTCCTTATTTTTTTATCTCACAATTTAATTTCTGATGTAACTATTAAGAACATTAATGGTTCTACTTATCTCTTTGTCTTACTCTTTTGAATTTTTAAGTTGGATTATTTATTTACAATTTTTGATGTACTATCAGGAATATTAATGGTTTTATTGATCTCTTTATTTTTCTTTTTTATGGTTTGAACTTCTAAGTTGGATTATTGTTATAATAGATAAGATTTCGATTTATTATGAACAACTTATCGTTTTAAGATTGAAATATTGTGTAGAGATATATAAGATTCCAACAAAGCTTTGACAAGTCTTATCACTTAAGATTAGGGAATTAGGTTGAGTTAGGAATTTGTAAGACTAAAAAGAGTGTTCATTTCTCTCTTCTCTCTCCTAATTATCGTTATGGCTAATGGCTTCTACCACAGAACACGTCAACCTCAGCAAGACTTCCGCAATCATACAACCTTCTTCTTCTCCAACTGCCCAAATGGCTGGGGAGAATACAAAATGATAAAAAACTTTTAGAGATGGGCTAGTGGTAAAGAAGTATTTATATTCCGTAGATTAAATAAGCTGGGGAAGAAGGTTTGAATTTGTGAGGTTTTTTGAGGTTACATATGTTTTTCCTTGAGAAGGAGCTGATGAGAAATTCAACACAATAAAAATAATAACTTAAAAAGAGCAATAAGCAACGGATAATAAATTTCCCCAACTTGCAAGAATCTATGAGGAACAATAACAAATAATGGCAGCAACACAAAACACACTTCAGGAAGACACAAGAATTTTAACGTGAAAAACCTTCTCAATGTGAGAAGTAAAAACAACGGGCACAAACCAGTCAATCAAACTCCACTATGATCAAAATTATGGTTACAAGAGAGTCTCACATCACAACACAAATTGTGCTCAATAACCAGCCAAATAGTAATACACCAGAGATGAAACAAAGAACAAGAAATCTGAAATTTACAAAACTACAGCTACCGTACGCGGCCTATATGTCACTGTTCCGGTTACTTTTGAACAATCTGAACGGTCGAATTGAAGCACCACGAGGTATGAACCTGCTGACAACAACAACAATCCGAAAATTTCCGTCCTCAATAAAAACGTTGAGAACGCTGCTGCAGTGTGAGATGAATTTCTCTCTGCTCAAACAACTTCTGCAAGATCCGAACGGTCAGATTGAAGTCACACAAAGTATGAACTTGATGAAAAAAATTTAGCCCGATCCAACGGTGAACAAAGCGTCGGTGGCGGCCGGAAGTTGCTGAGCGAAACTTTGTCTCTCTTTAAATCTTTTCTCTCTCTTTTCTCTCACTCTCTGTATCTGCTGACGGCTGTCTCTCGGTTCGAAAAACCATAAAGGTTAATATTGGACTGGACCTTCACATAGGAAGTGAGCTCAACCCAACAGGAGTTTGGCCAATTTTATATTGGAAATATGAAGCTCTATGTCAATCTGCCAAGGTACACGAGAGCTAGTATGGTCTTACAGAGGCAACAAAACATAGAATCTATGATACAAAGGAAAAGAGTAACAAGCAGGAGAGGAATGATAAGAAGGAGAAAAAATACAAGGAGGTGCGGAAGGAAAAGAAAGGGAAGAAATCATATGTAGAGGCTGTCAGAGGTTCTTCTTCTCAGGAGGTGTGGAAGGGTCCTATCATTGAAACTCAAAAGCAACTTCTACCATGGATGGAAATCAGTGAGATCGGGCACATGGTGTCAGATTTAGACTTCTCTCAACTGTATGAGGAACGTGTGAAGGGTGGGATAAACAAGATTAAAACAAGGTATATGAGAGATAATATAGTGTTGTCAACGCCTACGGAAGGTGAATGTATGGAGGAGTTGATAAAGCTGAAAAAAAGAATGGTTTGAGAGTATCTTTGAAGTCATCAATCCATGGTCTGAAAAATATCTAGTTGGTCACAAAATAGTATGGGTAAGATGCACGGGTCTTCCTTTATCACTATGGATTAAAGATTGCTTTGCAAAAATGATAGGTGATGTGACCTCTTAAATTATAAGAATATAAAATTATGATTAAAAGTAGAAGAGGAGAATATAAATTTACAAAAGAATAGAATCATTTGATAAAAGAATTACTTTTTAATAGGACACATCCATTAACTCTAGTCTCATATACAAGAAAAAATCTTCTCTAATTTATACATAATTAATGAAAACACATATTAATTATGTAATTCTGCATCAAACAATTCAAACTTCTTAATTAAGATGACTTTAGACTATAAGTTTTTTGAAGAAAGAAACCAATTTCATTAAAACTTTGGCAAGTTCTTTTGATAACACTTTTGAAATTGTTACTTTTCGATTTTTTTACTTTGTTCTCCAGCACATGAATACGGGTGTATATATTATTTGTACATGAAGCAATTGTATTATATATACGGATTTTTAAAACTCTAAATTATTAATATTTATAGAACTATCGAATATTAGTATTTATATATTGATGATTATATTTATAAATATTAAAAATTTAGAATGGCGTATTTTAAATATTATAAATAGTTTTGTATATTTCTTTCATTAATAATTATATTATAAATATAAATATTTATATGTATAATTATTTATATAGGAATTAATTTTCTTAAACTTTATCTATTTATAACTAATTATTTTGAAAATGTAATTTGTTTTTAAAATATCTTTTACTCTTCCGCTGCCATTAGCTTGATATGAATATCAATAATAATAATATCATTAATATTATTGTTAATATATAAAGTTAATAATAATCATAATAAGATAAATTTTTTTTGTGAAACATTGATTAAAGGTTCTACGTGTATTTGCAGGATCTGAGTTTGACTTTGGCGTAAAAAAATGTTAATGATAATATTAATATATATATATATATATATATATTATATATAGAGTTTTATCTATAGATTTTTTTTAGTTTTTTACATGGATTTTTGTTATTTAAAGTCCCGCAAGTACGACTTTCACATAATTTTTTTTAACCAAAATTGTAAGGCCTCTTAATGATTTTAGTGCAAGTTGTAACTTAAAATGAATCAATAGATGACGACTTTAGAAGAGTAAAGTAGTGTCTTTAGATCATGACTTACCAACTTTTGTAATATTTTTCAAACTTGTTCATTCTTGTAAAAATGGTGCAAAAGTACACCATAGTGATAAATTTTCAACCATTACCCAATACTTGGGTGCCCTTCATTCATCATAATACAATTGTGCACATATTTTCTTAAAAATTTTGTAAATACTATGGTTTCATCATGTTTTGTACATCTTATGATGTGTGTATTCATCCCAATTTTTCATAATGTTATCATGTTTAAGAGTAATTAATCAATGTTCCTCCACTCACCACCAACATGCAAAAATGTTGTAACATTCATTTTCATTCCTGTAAAAAAGAGTCATTCCTTTGAACTTTGCTCCTTTGAACTTTGCTCACTTTTATACTTGCCAACAAACAAAATTTCTAGTACCATTGGTTTCCACCCATAAATAACAAAAAGTAACTCCGGCAACAACTCCTTTAAGTTTTGATCTTATTATTACCCATAAACTTGAGATCTATATGCAAAACTTTGAACAAATTAAGATATTTTTCTTATGATAATTTGAGAAAAAAATTCGATTTGAAACTTAAGCCTTAACTTATGCATGAGCCAAGTCCATTATAATTAACTTTTTCAATTTTAGTTTGTGTCGGCCAAATCCACACATTGTTTTAGTTACCTTAAGTATAAGATAATTATTCTCGCGTCGTCCATACCGACTCCACTAATTTTTTGTTATTTGCGTGGCTGAAGTCCTTACTAAAGCCCATGTATAAACAAAATATTATAATATTTGATATCTGGTTAGTGTGGGTTAAGACCTTGTTATGTGCGTGAGTTTTACACTCCAATACTGAATTCATTATTTCCTTCCACATTTTTAATGTCTATTGAAAGGTCTATATATTGTCCATACATAAACGTCCCATTTCATCTCTTTACATCAAATTTTGACCGGTTTAAATTTATTATTTTTCTGTAGTAAAATCTTGAAAAATAGTTAATTTTTGCTAAAAATTTGAATAAAATATATCAAAATTATACAAAATTTCCAAATAAAAAGCATATAATTGCACTATCAATTAGAATGTTCAAAATAACTAAATATATCATACAAATTATATTACTTTATTAACATATAATTGATTATGATAATTATAAAGAAAATAGAAGAGAAAATATTGCTTTACAAATATAGAGTTTAATTATATACAAAATAATAGATATTTCTTCAAAGCATTCGAACAAAATAAACATTATTGAAGATTTAAAAAATAAATGAAAACGAAAAATAATAAAAGATGAAGATTATGGTAATATATATACACACACGAAAATAGTAAGAGAAACAACATTCTCAAAGAATGAGAAGCAAACATATATATAAATTTGAAATTATGACAAAAAGAAACATTTTTATAACATAGTAGTGTTTTTTTCTTCATTTCTAGGAAAACTCTCTTTTAATTATATATATAGAATTAACGAAATACATTAAGATAAAAATATTTAAATATTTAAAATAAGATATTAGATTTTTTTAAAAAAATATAAAGGTGAAACTATAAAAAGAAATCAATAACACTAAACAAAATATATAAAACGAAAGGATGGAGTAAGTAATACGAAAAAAAAATGTAAACTTAATAAAATTACATAAGTAAAAAAATAAATAATACTCATGTTTTCAATTGATAATAATAAGAATAATAATAATTATTATTAATATTTTACGATGAATTATTTGTTGCTCAAATTCTAGCTAATTATTTAATTTAAAATAATATTAATTTTAATATGATATGAAATTATATGAATAATATGTAGTATATATTAGTTCTATTAATTCATTTAAATCAATTCAAATCAAAATATACACATCAATAACTAGGTAATCAATATATAATCATGCATATTTATAAATTAAAATAACAAACTAAATTAGAGTGTTATTATGTGGTAAAATATTCATATATATATATATTTATATATATATATATATAATGAGAATAAATCTTGAATTTTTTAAATTTAAATCTACTATAAATTTAAATAAAATATATCAAAATATACCAACTTTCCAATTAAAAAGTATATATGATTGTGCTATCAATTAGAATATGTTAAAAATAACTAAATATATCATAAATAAATACTTTATTTTATTGATGTCTTAATTGATTATGGTAATTATAAAAAAATAGAAACAATTTTTAGTAAATTAATTGTTGTACCATTTAAAATAAAAATTATATATAAAATAATTATTTAATCAATCTAGTTAATTCTGATAATTATGTCTTTATGAAAAAAAAAAAAACTTTATCACATTTCAAAGAAAAAAAATCAGTAAAATATATTTGATTGATAATTTAGCTTATTATTTGATTGATAATTTGCTTATCAGACAATTTTTTTGTTACAATAATATATGTAGTTGTCCTAACACTAAAAAAAAATTATTAAATAAAAATTATATTAAGAGACAAAAACAATTAATTTTTATATTGACTAAATTAGATACTATTTTAGATACTAAAAATTTTATTGATTTCTAAATTAGTTTCTATTACTGATAAATAGTTTCTAAATTGGAATTTAATTAGTTGTCAAAGGTTTTTCTTACCAAATTTAGAATCTAAATAATTTATAACTAAAACATTGGGAGCTAATTAAATATCATTCTATAAACTATTTATCAATAATAGAAACTAATTTATAAACCAATAATTTTTTTAGTCTCTACAATAGTATGTAATTTAGTCAATATAACAACTAATTATTTTTAGTCTCTAAAATTAGTTTTTATTTAATAGTTTTATAGTAGTGTAATTACAAATAAAAATGTTTAGAAAAATGTAATATTATTATACCTTTATGTTTTTTTAGCATTAATTATAAAAAAAATGAGATGGAGTGCGGATACTGAGTACAACAAATAATCACACATGCTCTGCTGAAACATTTCTCATTTAAAATGATTATCATGTAATTTGAAACAAAATCAAGCATGCAACCATAATAATTTTCTCTCTCATTAATCATTGAATTGCATGCATACACTACATTGATTTTCTCTTCACATCTCTTTTGTGGAACAAATATATAAATAAACTAAATATATTAAATAAAGGTGTTGAATCATTTCTCATTTAAAATTATTATCATGTAATTTGGGACAAAATCAAGGTTGTAACTGACTAATTTTTCCTCTCACAATGATCATTAAACTGCATCATGCATTATATTGATCCCTCTTCACCTCTCTTCTATGAAACTAATATATAAATAAACTGAATATGCAACTATCTTTCATCACAATTAACTCTTCAATTCACATTTTTCTAAGGTCTTCAGAGTTAACTCTTCCAACCAAATCTTCTTCATACAAAATGATGTGGACAAAGTCACTCAACAAGAGCATGTGCATTCTTTTTTTGTTTTCATTAGTATTTTTGGCAGCCACTGACCTAGTTGATGGACACCACCGTAGACTTCTTCAGGATGGTGATGTCTCTAATGAAGATCATCATTTTCAGATATCTTATTTATTCCAAAATGCTTCAAAAAATGAAATGATTATCTGCGGTTTCTTCGCTGTTTTTTTTCTAATCATTTTTCCTTACTCCGTGTATCTCATCTGTCATAAGTGTTGCATCAAAAAGTATGAACAATCCTTAGAACCAGAACTATGACGCACTGCATCAAAGTATAAGTGTTCATGTTCAATAAATATATTTAGGACCATTAGAGTATTGTTTTGATAAGATTTATCTTATTAGTGAGGGTAGTTTGTTTAATTATTTGGTCATGATTGTGTAACACTCCTTATTTCTAAAGAAATAATATTTCCAATTCTTTTTTACCATTCCAAACTCTTGCATGCATATACTCTCTTCTTGTCTATCTATAAAGTTGTTGAAAGGAAATATATAATGAAATGATTTTGTTCTTTTAAATTTACGAGTTAATTTGTAATTTGTGATTTAAATATATTTTAAAGAATTTATTTTATGTTTATCATTTTTACCTTTACTATATATAAAAAACACAATTAATGTAAAAAATTTGATGAAAAAATGAATAACACAAAATTTATTGAAAAATAAATAAAATGCCATAAAAAATAAATCATAACTTATAAAAGAGAAATAATAAAAAATTCAATGTACTCAATATTGTAAAGTTTAAATATTGAAAAATTCAGAAAAAAATTATAAAGTGAAAAGATAAGTTCTTATTTTTTGTTGGGCGGTAGAATATATTTACACATGTGTAAATACATATCTTTATGAATTTTTTAATATATTTTTGTGTGTAAATACATATTTCTATGATTTTTAATATATTTTCGTATGATTTTTTTTTAATTTTTTTTTTCTATTTAGTAATTGATTAGCAAAGAAAAATAATTTATTTATTTTTACAATTATCTATAAAATATTAAAACATTTATTTCAATTTTACCTCTAATAAATTGTTTGAAATATTTTAAGAAAAATGATAAATATTTTTAATTGGCTATTAAAAAATACCATTGATTTGGACTATTAAAATATTTTCATCTTATTCTTTAATTATACCTTAACATACCATATATAACATAAATTTCTGAAAATTAGACATATTAAAAATTAAAATTAAAATGAAACTAAATTTTAAAATATGATTGTTATCTAATAAGAAAAACATAAAATTTCATTTAATAGATATAAGTGCAATTGTATATTTTGTAGAAACTTTAACTTTAACTAAATAAAAAGTTACTAGAAATTTTTGTTACCGTTGCGAAGATATTAGATAGTGGTTGTAACACCCCATAATTTACATATAACTATTACAATAAAAGTTCTATCAGTTTCTATACAAACTTGGAGTTTTTCAAAACATTCCTAATACGTGATAAGGACATATAGAAATACAAATATTTACAACATAAGTTTCAAAATCAACGCCTTAAAACTCTTCTGATCCTCAG
>Ga0123342_1001776_pt1 | contig 36461 bp, 35 predicted proteins | sample Turbeawhitnodule_FD_89960 | JGI IMG/M metagenome (GOLD analysis project Ga0123342, IMG submission 89960) | Root nodule microbial communities of legume samples collected from Mexico - Turtle bean Mexico white nodule | ecosystem: Host-associated > Plants > Roots > Nodule | place: Mexico: Nepantla... | reverse complement strand
ATTACAAGCCTAATTACAAACGAATCTAAAACCTATTACAATCTTCAAAGCACTCAAGCTATTTTCTTCATCAAACACACATCAAGCCTTGGTAGGGAAGAAGCTTCCTCCAGCTTCAACAGTAAAGACTTGGGAGCACTATCTAGTTTATAAAGAATTTGTCATTCATAGTGATCATGAGTCTTTAAAATATTTGAAGGGTCAGCATAAGTTGAACAAATGTCATGCAAAATGGATGGAATTTCTTGAACAATTTTTTTATGTTATTAAATACAAGAAGGGCAGTACAAACATTGTGGTTGATGCTCTTTCAAGGAGACATGCCCTCTTTTCAAAACTTGGAGCCCAGATTCTCGGCTTTGAAAACATAACTGAACTTTACAAAGAAGATCATGATTTTGCATCCATCTTTGCTAAATGTGAACATAGAGCACAAAGAGGATTTTATGTGTCTGGAGGGTATCTTTTTAAAGAAGGAAAACTCTGCATACGTCAAGGAACACATAGAAAACTTATTGTAAAAGAATCTCACGAAGGAGGTCTCATGGGCCATTTTGGAGTTGATAAAACTCTAGAGCTTTTAAAAGGAAAATTCTTTGGGCCACATATGAGAAGAGACGTTCAAAGACATTGTTTTATATGCATATCATGTTTGAAAGCTAAGTCTAAAACAATGCCTCATGGACTATATACTCCTTTACCTTTTGCAAGTGCTCCGTGGGAAGACATTAGCATGGATTTTATTCTAGGACTTCCTAGGACCGCAAGAGGTTTTGACTCCATTTTTGTGGTTGTGGATAGGTTTAGTAAATTGACATATTTTATTCCCTGCCACAAAGTGGATGACGCTAACAATATTTCTAAACTCTTCTTTAGAGAAGTGGTAAGACTTCATGGGCTACCTAGAAACATAGTTTCGGATAGAGATCCAAAATTTATAAGTCATTTTTGGAGAACCCTTGGGAAAGGCTTGGAAATAAATTGAAATTTTCAACTTCTTGTCATCCTCAAACAGATGGTCAAACGGAAGTTGTAAATCGATCTCTTTCTACTATGCTTAAGGCGGTCATGAAGGGTAACCATAGATCTTGGGATGAGTATCTTCCCCATATTGAGTTTGCATACAATAGAGTAGTTCATAAAACTACTAATATTTCTCCATTTGAAGTTGTATATGGGTTTAATCCTCTTACTTCTTTAGATTTGTTGCCACTTCCTAATCCACAAGAGTTTGTGCATAAGGAAGGAGCTACAAAAGCTGAATTTGTTAAGAAAATGCTTGAGAGGATTAAAGAACAAATACAACAGCAAACAGAGAAATATATAAAACATTGCAATAAGGGGAAGAGAGAGATAATATTTGAAGAAGGAGATTTGGTTTGGCTTCATCTTAGAAAAGATAGATTTCCAACTAAGAAAAAGTCTAAACTTAGTCCCCGGGGTGATGGACCTTTCCAAGTCCTCAAAAGAATAAATAATAATGCATATAAACTTGATTTGCCTACGAAGTACGAAGTACATGATACTTTTAATGTCATTGATTTAACTCCTTTTGTAGGTAATAATGAAGAAGAAGAAGCATTGGATTTTAGGACAAATCCTTTTCAAGAGGGAGGGGATGATGGAAGAGGCCCAAGGACAAGCCCAAATGCAAGCCCAACAAAGAGAAGATCCGGGCCTACCACTAGAGCCATGGCCAAAAAGATTCAGGAAGACTGGAACACTGCTACTGATGGCAGGGAAATCTTCTTGTATATGTTTAAAATGCCATAACTCTAGTGTAGATTATGATTTAATTTTTGTCAAAGTAGAATAGGAGATTTTATTTGTAATTTTTCCTTAGATGAAATTTGGCACCTAAAAACCAACCTAGGTTAAATTAGGATTTCTAAAACACCTAATTTAACCAAGGCCAGTTATGATTAAGCCATGGAGAAGAGTACACATTTTCCACATATTCCGTACGCTACATGTGCTAAACGTTTTCCATCACATGTTAAATATGCTCCATGTGCTAAGTTCAAAAGTAGGTACCAATCTCAAATTGAATTTGGCTTGTAATTCTGGCCTTCCTTTGCTATAAAAGGATGTGCTTGGGTCATGATTTTCTCAAGATTAATATAGAGTGAATTGCTGTCAGAATTGTGCCAATTTCACTTATTGTCTCCTACCTCTCTAGAATAGACATTTAGTCTTCATTTTTCACCTATTCTAAGTGAGATGGCCTCACCACTCACTCTCCACACCTAACATTCACCTTCAAGGAATCCACAAGCTCTATGTGAGCTCCTTGTCCATTGCAATCCGTGATGCTTCAGCCACTCCTCCAAAGAAAACTCCAATCTGATGAAGGCAATACTCCTTCACACTTGGAGGGGAGTTGTGCCTCCATTATCTCATACGTAAAAGGATGTCCTTTCGGATCCTCATCGTCATTGCCCGGGTGGGATCACTCTGTGTTTGAGACTGCTCTTCTCATTCGGGTCCATCGAGTCGTTGCTTCAACTCTTTATTCTGCTCCTTGAGAAGGCGCACTTCTTCTTCATTCCATCATTGATCTTTCAATGCCTTTTTGTTGCTTTTCTTCCACTTGGGCCTGATGTGTTTGGATTAGTGTGATATGCTCCTCTCTGACCCGATCGTGGTTGATAGTGTTCCTTGTCGACACCATTGTTGCTAGTTTGGAATTGATGCTGGACTTGACTACTGTCTCGACCCCACGATGGGCACCAATTGTACCTGTATAGGCAGAGATGGCCTAGGTAGTACCTAAGACTGGTTGTACAATTGATGACGTGTTGGTGATCCTCTGGTTCCTTCCTATAAGTCTCCTTCCTCAAATGCTGATGCTCGGTCAGGATTAACCTGAAAAAGGTACTCTGACGATCAAGTAAGTACTTTGTGTAAAGAGTGTATATTGGTAATTGATAAAAGCGTACTTTACACCTTTGAAGAGAGTTTTATTTATAGTATTGGTTATAGGCCCTTGCCGTGATGGGCCGAACATCGGTTATTCACTGATGTGCATCATGATTCGTGATTAATAGGGATGTACATTGGTATATAGGTATGTTGGAATATTTGAAGAATATTTGTACCATCTTTCAGTTAACTAGTATTTAGCTGATTTGTCGGATATGCTTCCCGCATATTCCGGGATATGAATTGTGACTCATTAAGTGCTATTGTAACTGTCGTTACTCTCATTTATTGCGTGCCTTGAGATGTTTTTCGACTCGGTCAGTCGATTACCAAACCTGAGATTGGCTCGTTCGGTCCCGACCAATACATCATTAAATTTTAAATAAATAAATAAAGACATGTTTGGCTTTAAAATTAATAAGAATAATTTAATCAAATGAAAAATAATAAATTTATGAAGAACTAACCAACTAATAATGAGATTACTTAGATATGGTTTAAAAGTAAAATGCCTTCTAACACTCTTGAATGTTCGTTAGTTGTTTGATATAAAAATATATGCACACTAGTTCTTATCGTGGAGAAATTACAAGTATGAACCACCTCATAAATTTTTTCTTACTATTTAGACAGAGAAATAAATAGTGTATAAGTTAATTAATTAATTAATTAGACTAGTTATTAATAATAGTTGATTAAGAAGTCATCTTGTATTTTGAAGAAAGTTATTAGCTTAAAAGTTTTAGTTAGATAAGGTGATTATCCAGTTTTTCTGAATTAGAATATTTTTTTAATAAAAATACAATATTATTTAATAAATTTAATATAATACCAAGTTAAAATTTTAATTAATTTCTATATAATTATATTAATGTTTTTAGCAGTACTTATTACTAATCTAACACAATTTAGTTGTTGTGAAAATTTTCAGAATTATGATAATTGGTTATAAATTTGAACAATTTAAAAATAATTTGATCGAAATAAATAAAATCCACGACTAACATATATGCATTCATTGCTTAAAATTAAAGCCGAAAAAAAAAGGAAAAAGTGTGGAATTAGTGGAGAGAAAAATCTGAGGCGCGGGTGCCGGTGAAGAGAGCGTAGAAGGTAGGGAGTGAAGCATCTTCAGCTCCAATGGCGGATACCTCGAGTCGATCCAGAGACCTCGACAAGCTCCTTCTCCGCCCTGGCAATCTCGTCGGTCCCAGGTTCGAACCTGGCGCCGAGGTACTATTGTTTTTACTGTTCCTATTACAATTCTATTCAAATTACTACACTCTCTCTCTCTATAGGGTTTCGGTTTTGTTCTCTTATATTTTCTCTGTTGCAGTTGCGAGATGACCTTCAGGCCTTCGCCAAAGTGTTGGTGGTAGGGGCAGGAGGTTTGGGTTGCGAATTGTTGAAGGATTTAGCTCTCACTGGTTTCCGAAACCTTGAGGTCATTGATATGGATCGCATAGAGGTTACTAATCTCAACCGCCAATTCTTGTTCAGGTTAACTTCACGCGTTTCTTTTGAATCCTCATCTTTTACTTGTCTAATAATCCCATTAGTTTTTGTTTTGGTATTTCATTTCTACAGTTTCTTTTGTTCACTTGCTTTGCTTGTAGACTTGAAGATGTTGGCAAACCCAAAGCCGAGGTTGCTGCCAAGCGGGTCATGGAGAGAATCAGTGGCGTGCAAATTGTGCCGCATTTTTGCAGGATTGAGGACAAGGAAATTGAATTTTACAACGATTTTAGCATTATTGCCCTTGGTCTTGATTCCGTTGAGGCACGCAGCTATATCAATACTGTTGCCTGTAGTTTTCTAGGTGTGTTTTGTTTCCTATGCCTTTCACGTAAACTGCTTGTGATTTGCCTTTTGAATTATGGTCGCAGTCGTGGTTTTGTAGTTTCCTTAATATTACTGGAAATTTTGGACAAATAACCACAATTGTGGTTGCATTGTGGTGACAGACACCTAATAAATCATGATGGTGTGGCAAAAAATGTGGTCATGGACCATCTTTTAAAACTTTGGTTTTATATATCCTCCTTGTTTTATTATTGAATTGTTTTCAAGCAATGGTTTTTGTTTTGGCGCTCTGACCTTAAGTATAAGGTATTCAGCAGTATGCTTATGCTAATATTCAGTTTCTTTTCTTTTTGCTGATAATGCTAGAATATGATTCTGATGATAATCCACGAGAAGAGACTATCAAACCTATGGTGGATGGTGGGACTGAAGGTTTCAAGGGCCATGCTAGGGTTATCTTGCCAGGGATCACTCCTTGCTTCGAGTGTACAATCTGGCTTTTTCCGCCTCAAGTAAAGTTTCCTTTGTGCACCCTGGCTGAAACCCCTAGAACTGCTGCCCACTGTATTGAATATGCTCACTTGATTAAGTGGAATGAAGTAAGTCATTGTTTACTCTTTCCGTTATTTGCAATGTCCATTATTTCATCCAGAATTTAATGTACAGGTTCATGGCGGAGTGGATTTTGATCCAGATAATCCTGAGCATATGAAATGGGTTTATGACGAGGTAACCACTATTTCATAGTGAGTTTCTTGACAGATTAATGTGCATTTTTGGCCACTCAATCAGTTAGACGTTTAATCATTTATGTTTTACAGGCCGTCAAGAGGGCTGAGCTTTTTGGTATTCCTGGAGTTACTTATTCTCTTACACAGGTATGTAGATGATTAAGTTGGATAATTAATCCATAGCAAATTCTCAGTTTTTGTGCGGTGTGTATAGTTTTGTACTTTGGTTTTCTCTAAATGATAAATTCCTAGGAATTCTTTGATGTTTATCTTGTTTACTGGGTTTTCCTGGTGATAGTCAGCCATATTCTCCATTTATCCATTTTCACTAAGAATTAATTGTTTTAATAGGGTGTTGTGAAGAACATCATTCCAGCTATTGCTTCAACAAATGCTATTATATCAGCTGCATGTGCTCTAGAAACATTAAAGATTGCAACAGAGTGCAGCAAAACTTTGTCGAATTATTTAACGTATGGCTGTTTTCTTATCAATGTTTGTCTTCTGGCCGTAAATATTATTGATTGGTTAATACCTCTGTAGGTATAATGGATCAGAAGGCCTCCATACCGAAGTGGCAGAATTTGAAAGGGACAAGGACTGTGTTGTGTGTGGTCCTGGTATACGTATAGAACTGGATACCTCAATCACATTGCAAAAGGTTAATTTTCAATTATCAACTCCTCAAGTTCTTTGTATATACATATATGATATATGTCTGAGTTAAGATACGTTTACATCATGTGTAAGTATATAGATTTATACCAAGTTCTAACCATTAATTTTAGTTAGTTAGGGGAAAGTTTTAGGGAAATACAAATATGAAAGAGAGTAGCACGTGACTTACACCTTGTGTAAACAGATCCTACGTATATGACAGTTGTGAAAACATTTGCTTATACGAGAATGATTACAACTACCAACAGTCATCGTATTAAAATTAAAAATAGTGAATAGTCTACGTTTATATACTTAAGACTTACATCTGGTGTAAACTGATCCTAACCTTATATATAAACTGATCCTATCCCTATGATAATGAATTCAGATTAAATTTCCATGTATTCATTATATCTCTAAAAGATTCATGATAAAATAAAATAAAATCTATAAAAGATCTTCAACTATTATTATTGCACGACTACCACCATGATCGTTGCTGCCACAGCTATCAAGACTATCATCGTTGCTTCCACTACGCCAATGATGGTAGTGACAACGTCATGGTTTTGGCAGCAACAACGGTCATCATAGTAGTGGTGATGACAGTGACGGTGGAATGGGTTAATGTTTATGGTCATGAATCTTTTATAGATTTGATTTGGTTGGGTGAATCTATAGAGATTTGATGGCTGCAAGATATTTGAATTTGTACTTTTAAGTATTTTAATCTTCACTGTCTATTATATTTAATCTTTATCTGATGGTTGTAATTTGTTCTTCTCACTAGAGCCACTCCTTGTGTCTCTGTGTGTATATATACGTTTAAAGCCAAATCTTGGATGCTTCATTATTAGTTTATTTTCAACCTCTGTTTCCATCTTCCTTTCCCCTTTTTTTTCCTTATTGATGGCTGTCAAGAAATTGTTAGAATGTTGAATAGGTAGTAGGATTTTGGAAGTATTAATCCTTGGAAAGTCTTCCTTTATTGGCAAAACCAGCCATTTTTGTTTCTTGAAGTACTCGTTCAGTATGAAAGGTGAAATAATGTTTTTGTGATCTATTAAATGTTTTTCATCATGACTCCAAATCAGTGAAATTAGTACCCTTAAAATCTAGGGTACTCATGATATATATGTATTTTTCACAAGTCAACTGCTTAGTTATTTCTGTTTTTAAGCAACTCATCTTAATGCAACTTTAGCATAGTCCTTTCTGATGCGTTTTCTAATCAAATTGTGGTTAACAGTTCATGGATCTTTTGGAAGAACATCCTAAGTTGAGGTTATCAAAAGCTAGTATCATACATCGAGGAAATAATCTGTACATGCAAGCCCCCCCTGTTTTGGAAGAAATGACTCGATCAAACCTGAGTCTATCTCTTTTTAACCTCATGGGTAAACTGCCCAAGGATGTCATCCATGTGAATGGTATGACAATCAAGAACGACCAAAAGTTCTCTTGTTTGAGAAAATTGCGTGTTGTTTTCAAGGGAGTCGATGGGGTTACGGATATGGATACAGCTGGAGGAGCATAACTTACGCCATCCTATCATGTGTTGCTGCTTGAAGTTTTTAGGCTCTATTAGCATAATTAATGTTAGATATCTCAGCTTGTTTCCAATATTGATCAGGTAAGTTTTTACAGTTTCTACCCTGTCAAAGTTTTTCATAGACAAGCCAGTCAATAACACTTGATGCAGTGGATTGGTTGCCCCACAGGGTGACAAATTTTGGCAATTCCATTTTATCTTATGATCAGTTAGACTATATATGATGAGATTGAGTTGCTTTTATGTTTCCAAGTTCCCGAATTCCATCTCTGAAATTCTGAAGTTGGTCTTAACATCTTGGAGATGAACTGTAGAGAAATGTCCTCACAAGTATAATTTGGCAACGAATGGTTGAGAATTTTGAAGATTCTGGTATCTAGTTGCTATTAATATTTACTAAATTGAAGTCAAGGCGCCAATTTTGGATTGAATTCAGAAGGGATCAGCTTACAGACGGGAGAAATGTGCTAAATAGAAACCATTAAATTATTAGCTTTGTACATTCGGGGGAATATCTCCCTGGCAGGCTAAAATTCAGGGTATATCCACAGCTCTCTTGTTTGTTTCGTGTTTGAAAAGATTCATCACTGTGCCATACATTACAACTAACAGTAATCCACTTACATTGTTTGAGTCTTTGAGAAGTACTAATGATTTAGTACAACAAAGTCTGTTTAATGTTTTTCAGTGGCTAATGATTACATGTCAGTTGTTTGTGTCATATTATTTAGCTAGAAATTCAAGTACCTGGTTGTGATTGCAGCTTCCGTGCAAGACATTGAAGAACATGCAAGCTACACTTCATATCATTGGATAAAATTTATTGAATATGTTGGTGGTATGATTTTAACTAAAAAAATCCTTGCAAAAACAAAAGCATTGAAAGAATATATAGTTGCTGAATTTGAAATAAACGACTTTGGAGAACTTAATATATTTTTGGAGATTGAACAAAGAAAAAACAAGGGATTATTCTTGACAAGAAAAATATGTTTAGACCTTTTAATTGAAATTGGTATCTTAACCATAATGTGTTACTATAACTATTTTCATTCTTGCTATTAATTATATATATGACAATAAAAAACAATGAAAGGAACTTAGTTTTAATCTAATATATGACATTTGAGATTTTTATTTGACTTCCATTTAATTCTCGTTCCCCAAATCATAATAGTTAAGCCCAGATCATTCTATGCTAGGATTTCATTTTTAGAAAAAGTGATACTTGTAATCGTGATTTTATATTTCAGTTAGATAATCATTTTTAATAATTAATTAAAGAACTTACGTGTCGAAGTACTTATGTTAATGAATTCTGACAATTGTTTATTGATTTACTACTGAGACACGCACTCTTATCTAATACCATTTATTGTTGCTTAGAAAAAATTCCGATCATATATAGTCATTAAATTGTTTTCAAGCCATATGTATTCATACAGTTCTTTTTTTATTATAAATGAAACATTTTAAAAATTTGTGTTTTAATATTTTTAATTTTAATCATCAAAATATTTTATTATAATAAAAATAATTTTATATACAATACGTTAATTTTACTCATTTTTTAATTTTTATCTATACTTCATACATAAAAATTAAAATAAAATCTATTAATCAAACTAATTTTGGTTTAAATAGAAAAATATCGTCACAGAAGAGTTCTCATGTCATTAATACGATTAATTTGTTGGAAATAAAAAAAAACTACTTTTTAAAAATAGGTAATTATTTTAATAAGAAAATATATTAATAACTTTTTATTATAATTTGGTTGTATCGTTTTAGCTTCTAGTTATTTTTAAAAAAAAAAAAAAACTGTGACAAACCAAAAAAGTGATTATCTTTTTACAGAGAAGTGATTATTTGATGAAAAATATTGTACATACGGGCGCTTAATTAAAAGCTTAAAACAATAAAAAAACATGTTTAACAGAGTTAGAGGCCAATAAAATTAATCTAACTTAAATACAATACCGCTACTATAATCAATATTGTTTTGATTTGTCAATCATTCAAAATTTCTACGATTGCAAGGCAAGCAATTTTAAACTAGGAATGGGCGAAAAAGAAAAAGGTAGAGAAACAATATAGCTTTTATGTAAACAACACTCACTTGGACCAAATAATAATGCTTCTTCTTCCACGTATTCAGGAACCACATTTTCTTTGGTCAAGGGTAGTACTTGGCAAAAAATGAGATTGAATATCCACCCAAAAGTAAAGAAAATAATTGACATTAAAAGTAACTATTAATAGAATATAGTTAGGCTAATGAACTGAGTGAACTATAATGACGAAGAACTTTATTTGTTGAATTTTAAAAAAGAAAACACTATATGAAGAGAGTTAAATTCAGGATGGTTAAATATGCATTTTTTTCACTAATCTAAATTTTGGATTTGAAAAACCATTGGAATAAATCATTACGGTTTAATGTAACAAACGAAAATATTATAATATGGTTAACATGAAATAAATTGAAAATGTAGCAAAAGGCGAAAAATAATTTGAGAAAAAAGTAAAGAAGAAAAAGACATATTTAACCCGTAGGTGAAGTGCAACTGTCTGAAGAAATTGAGTTGCGAGTGTGACCTTTATATAATTGATTAATGATAGGAGGCATTATCCATGTTAAGAAGAAAAAGGTAGGAAAGAGAGTTTTGGGTGGAATTGCAAGTTGTGAAAGATGAAGAAGATCTGGTGACGGTAACATGCAGGATCTGTCTCGGTGGTTTAATCTTGACCAAGAGCAACCGGTGCAAGATAGAAAACGGATAAAAATTGATTGTTTACTGAGCCATGAATGTGTTGAGTTTTTAGGATATGATATGAGGGTGGACCATTCAGAACCATGTGTGTATTTTTGGGATCATGAATCTGCATGTCATGGATTTAATATCTTCACAACAGTTGTTTCCTGCTGTTCCTCATCTCCTTTAAGATCAACTGGATAATATCACAACACACTTCCATCATTCTAGTGGGCTGCTTTGTGGGCCTCAGACAGATTGGCCAACTCTGCCCATGGCCCACCAACCCACATGCCCATCCCTTCCATCTCCTTTTCATTTCAACCCTTCTCTCTATTAAAACCTCCCCCACTTTTGGGGCAACACAATACAACAAACATAAGACACACACATCAAACTTCATAGAAGGAGTACCAACTCTTACTACTAACTAAACTGCTTTCATTCTTATGGAGGTTGCTGTGGAACTAGAAGATGACCTCTTTTTTGCTGACTTGAGCAAGCAAATTTCTCTCCTAATTATGGATGAAGATGAAGATGAAGACCCCCTTCCTTCTTCTCCTCAACAACACCATTTCCAGGTTTATTCATACACACTTTTAAATAAAGAAAAGTACTTCTCTTCTACTTGTTTATTCAGAAAAACCTCACTTCAACTTCATTTTCTTTTTCTTATTTCAGACCTTTTCTGGATCATTGTATCCTCCTCCACAGTCTGCTATGTTCTATGAGCATGCTCTGAGAAGACAAAGCAAAGGGACAGGGGTGTTTATCCCTCAATCCACACAGCCTAGAAGGAAGCACAGGAAAGGAAGATCAAGCTCAAACGCAAAACATCAAAAGCAGTCTCCAGATACAAGAACGGCTGCTCAAGTTCCTTCAAATAAAGTACTTTCAAATCAAAAAATGGTTGAGGATATGTATATGTCTTCCCACAAATCTGCATAAGTTCTATCGATTAATTTACTTTGCCAAGTTTAATTACTTCTGTATTCTTTAGTCTTTAGGCAATAATTGTATGGTTATATATAGTTTGAAGAAACCATGTACAGTGAATATGTGCTGAGAGAGATGCCAGTAGAACAATTGTATATACAGTGGAGATTGGAGAATGTTTGTTGTGAATTAGTTTTTAGGGGTTTAGTTCAAGTTTAAACTCAAATTCTAAAATTATGTACAAGAGAATTTTGCTAGTGGCCAATGTCTTGTAACCTTTAGGCTGTGTTTGGTAACATGGAAATAACTCAAAAATACATAAAACCAAACCATAAGTTTTGCTTATGACAGATACTTTCTGTTTCTTCATAACGATAGAGCAACAATACTATCTTTGTACCAGAACTTCCATAAAATTATTTTTTGCAAAGGTTTTTCAAACCACCCATGTCAGTTAAGCAACTGCCGCAACATATATATAATTATGTAACTTTCTTTTATTGCATATTATATCCTCAATAAAAATTTTAAAATAATTTTGTTGATCTAATCATTAAATTATAATTTTATATCATTTAAAAATTATTGTTTCAAATTTTATTAATAATAATATATTTATATTCTAATATATTTTAAAATATATATTACATCTATCTTAATCCATATAAATAATGTGAAAAGAACTTATACTTTAATGATAAGTTTAAAAAAATTAATTAAAAAATATTAAGCAATTAATATTTAAATAAAAATACGAATTCAATAATTATATATATTATCTTGATTCTTATTATGCATATTAAGTTTTATTAAAAAAAATAACAATAGTATAAAAATATGAAATTATTTATATTTTAAAATATTTTAAAGAAAGAGTATGTATTACTTTTTTTATTTATGTGAAAGATGTATAATTTGATTTGAGATTATTCTGAAAAACATGAGTGGCCCTTTATAAAGCAGTTGGATTGTACTTTCCGAATTCAAGAAGAGGAATGTTTATCGTCCCTCCCAAATGTTCATGAACGGTGAGGATTCCACGATCGAATACAGCTATATAAAAAAATACTAATTGTAATAATTTTATTATAAAAATATATTTATATTTTATTAAATAAATTTTATTTATATATGCATTGTAAATACTGTTGTTACTTTGATAAATTTTAAAAATATTTATTTTAAGATACTTTTTAAGAGGTGCATGCGAAATTACTAAATAAGAAAAAAAAAGAGTAAACTCAATTCAATCCAATTAATTTGATTAGGTAATTGGACCCAAGTGAGACTCTTTGCATCCTTAATTAAACTATGTATAAATATGACTACAGTTATTATCACAATGTGTTATTACTATATGACAACTGTTATGTTAAATATTTCAATAACCTGGTGATATTATTAATCAGATGTCAAATCAAATTTAATCATTATGAATGATGTTTAATGAATTTTTGTGTCAATTTTCAATTACAAAAGATGACACATTTGATTCTCAGATATGTTATAGAAAGTAAAAGGTTGGAGATTTGTTAAATGTTGTGAAAGTTATAATGTGTTTTTTATTTGAAATGAAAAGGGGGAATTGAAGAATTGGGCTAAAAGTATAACCGAATAAGTATAATATATGAAGCTCAAATAATAAAGTTAAAGGAAGAATTTGTAAGTAGTGTGAGAAGTACATTTACCCCACAAACAATTGACACTTCTTTTAAGCCAATAACATTTTTTCTTCATCAAAACGATTAATTTTGCATTCATTTTACACTAATGAATACTCTTCTCAAATGGGTGTTGAGACCTAGAGAACGATTGTCTTACTCCTTCCTTCGGTCGATCGTTATCACTCTCAACTTCATGCTTCACCTTCCTCCTCTCGGTCGTCTGGTAGCAGAGGCTGGGATGGTATCTGCAGAAGGCAATCCGACGATCAAGTCAGTCAGGGTGTCGGCACTCGGTTGTCAGAGTACTGTAGATAATGACGTACCTGATTCTTGGAATCTGTGCTATTTATATTACCTTAATGGGTCTTCGTTGGTGGGTCAGATTAGGAGGTTGGTTCTTGTTTAGGGTTGCGCTAAACAACTCTTAATTATGGATTAACCTTGCTAACTTGGTCAACCCATGACTCGTCGTCATGGGTCGGTCGGCCACGTGTCGTCATGTGACCTTTTATCGTGGTCGAGTGGTCAGTTGGTTCGGGATTCTGACCGACTCAGTGAGTCGTCCGGTCGTGCCAGCACTAGTGCAAAAAGGCAAAACGAATGCGACTATTTTATATTTATAAGGGCGATTATATAGCCGCACTTGATGAGCACGCATTCTTAAATCGGAGATTTACAAGTGCGGCTATTTAGCCGCATTCGTAAATGCGGCTATGGTAAATAGCCGCATTCGTATTTAATTATTTAAAAAAATAAAATAAAACCCTAAACCCTAAGGCAACAATAGCGGTGGCAGCAACAACAACGAAGCAAATACGACATATCAATAACACAAACAGCAGGCAATGAAGCTGTGGTGACCTTCGTCAATACAAGAAAACAAATAGATAAGAGAAACGAAAAAAATATATATAAACCAATGGTGAAGAAGAAAGAGAACTCGAAACGAACTTACAATGACACAAAGAAGATAATGAGGGCTTGTAGAAAACAAGAGGAAGCACGAGAGCATAAACAAAAGAGAAAATGAAGCGTCATAGAACCCTTCGTCAATGCAAGAAAACAAACAAATAAGTGAAACGAAATTTTTTTATAAACCATTGGTGAAGAAGAAAGAGAGTGAATCGAAACGAACTTACAATGGTACGAGAACACAATTAAACTCGTAGAAGAAGAGAGGAACACCAGAGCAGAAATAAAGAGAAAACGCGAAGCGCCAAAAAGAAAGAAAGTATGAAAGCGTAAGTGGCGCGCTTCAAAATTAGGGTAAAAAATGATTTAAGAATGCGGCTATTAGTAATAGTCTTATTCGTAAATGAAATTAATTTAAAAAATGCTACCGCGTTTTGAATGACAACGGCTAACCCTAAAACTGCATTAAATAAATACTCGTTGTTTATACATTTTGTACTAGTGCAGTACACTTGCCCCCCAAGCTCGAGGGCTAATGCAGCCGAAGAGTCTGAGAATTGGGTGTCATTTGGTGACATAATGATGGGTGATGTGATTGAAAGCGGCGCCTGAACGAGTGACGTGACGCCCATTTATGAGGGGATTTTTGGGAGCCAAAATGACGTGGACCGTTGGATCGAGGAGATCCAAGGGTTGAGAAATTTGTGACGTTTGGGCTTCTGAGTCGTCCTCGGGCTAGAAAGAGAGGTTGTCAACAGTGGCTTCTCACGCTTCCTTATTCACATTGTGCTCCGAGTCCCGAACGACTATCGTCGGTTTATGTTGTTGTTCTCGTCCTTTCAAGGTTAGTGATGTCTTCCCACTCTCGTCCTACTTCTTCCACTTCGGCCGTTCCTTCTCCTCTTCCCGAGCCCCCTTTGTCTTCGTCTTCTTCGTCCCCTTCCTCTTGTAACGAAATCCTTTCGATCGAGGCAATTTAAACCATTGCCCCCGAGATGGAGGAAGTAAGGGGTGATGACCCGGGCAGCGGTTGTGTCTGTATGAGGGTCTTAGCTGGGTTGATCCCAAAGTGTTCAGAATCACGTTCGTCTTTTTGACGGACGCCTCTGTTTTTGATTTTTTGAATAGGGTTTATGTTTGGAAGGCTTCTGCTAGGGGATCCCTGTTAACATTTGGTCCTTGTTCATTGACCGACTGAGTGTACAGGGAACGGTCATCCACCGAACCCCCTTTCTTCTTCATGTACACTTGTTTGTTTTCTAACTTGCACGTGTCGCTTCCCTTTGAAACGTTCACGGTGGGCGCCCTTCAGGCGCTCAACGTTGCGCCGAGTCAGTTGCACCCGAACACGTGGGCGTCCATGCAGGCCTTTCGCGTGGTATGCCAAACTTTTGGTGTGTGTCCTTCTGCGTCCTGTATTTTGCATTTCTATACCTCTCATCCGTCTGACCCTATTAGCTGGCATTCATTAGTCAGTCGAGTGGACAATATTTTGTTCAAAGCCTACACGGCCTCCTACAAAATTTTAAAGAGAGGTTCTTTCAAGTGTTTGTGGATCTCACAGGTATGTCGCACTTCTTTGATGTTGTCGGGCAGCCTAGGTTTCCTTTATTTTGGACCAGGAAACCTACAAAGATAAAGGATTAGCCTTGTCTGGTCAACCCGAGTGCTGGTGAGCAGGAGATTTTCGCTCTTTTCGATAGCCTTCCTAGAAAAATCCTCGCGCAGCTAGTGATGTCCTTGTACACCGAGTCTGATCGTGAAGCGGCCTTTGACGGTATGTTAACATCTTAGACCTTCTGTCGTTTCTTGGAATTTTGACTAACACTTTGTTTTTGCTGCAACAATCACAAAAAGAGAAGTCCCCCAAGCGGTCGGCATGTTGAAAGCCTTCAAAGATCGTGTTAAGGAGAAGAAAGGGCGTTCGAGCCCCGAGACCCTGCAGACAGAGGCCCAAGCAGGGCCATCCCAGAAAAATCCAAAGAAGAGGGCACAAAAGGGTGGCAACATCGCGCGGACCTATCGCTCTCCTGGCGAGATGCCCATTCCTCCTCTGAGCCAAACGACCATCAACCTCGACTCCCAGCCGACTGATGACTTCAACTGGCCTATTCCAACCACAGTCGCCATGCCGGTGGCGGCCGTTCAGCAGTCACCCATATCGATGTTGGGGGGTGACTTGCGCTTTGTTGGGGGGGGGGGGTAAGTGTGAATCCGCCTCCTAACACTGAAGAACTGATCCGGGCGGTCCCTGAGGATGACATAGAGATGATATGTCGAGGTCTGATAACCCGACACGAGGCAGCGGCGCGCGGTTGGTGCGTGGAGAAGGTCTCCCGCTTGGAGCACGAGCTCCTTGAGGTGTCGAGCAGCCTAAAACAAGTTGTTAACGCGAACACAACTTATTAGAAGAAGCTATGCGATCAGGCTGTTGAGCGGGAGCTCGATGCGGCACAGATAGCCGAGCTGCAACGGTTGGAGGTCAACAGGGCAGCGACTTGTTGTTGGACTTCCTAACATCACTGCGCATCCTCCAGACAAGGTCTCCTTTGTGGAAGCTTCTTGGCCGAACCTTCGTGTTGTATCATCTTGCCACCCGCAGCTTGCATGCAGCCTCGTGGATTTTGCTCTTGTCGCGAAGTTCATTGATGAGGTCAAACCCGACCGCCAGGCTTTCTTGATTTATGTATAAATCGAAGAGTTGTCATCTGATGGACGACTCACCCACTTCTATCAGGATCATGGCTTCAGTGTCGTACATGAGGCTATACGGCGTGTCTTGTGTCGTCGTCTGAGGTGTGCACCGATATGCCCACATGACTTCTAACAGTTCCTCTGTCCACCTTCCCTTTGCTACGCCAAGTCTCTTCTTCAACTCGTTCAAGAGGACTTTGTTAGCGACTTCGACTTGACCGTTCGTCTGAGGATGTTCGACCAAGCTGGTCACGAATTTGATACCGAGGTCACCATAATAGGTCTGAAGCCCTCGATCGATGAACTACCATTCGTTGTCCGATATGATAATGTTCAGCACCCCAAATCGACACACGATATTCTTCCAAACAAAGTTTTGGACATTTTTGGCCGATATAGAAGCGAGAGGCTCGGCCTCTATCCACTTTGTGAAGTAGTCCACCGTGACCAGTAGGTGTTTCGTTTGACCTTTGTTAGGCGAGAAAGGGTCGATGATATCCATCCCCCATATGGCAAACGGCCAGGGCGATGTCATGATGTGGAGATCCTTCGATTTTGAGTGATGCAGGGGACCAAACTCTTGGCACTTCAAGCATTTCTTCACGTATTCTGCACAATCTCCTTGGACGGTCGACCAATAGTACCCTTCCCGAATAACTTTGCCCGCCATTGTTCGTGCTCCAGAGTGGTTATCACACGCTCCGTCATGAATCTCTTGTAGCACGTATTGTGCTTGTCCTTTGGTGAGGCATTTTAGGAGTGGCGTTGAATAGCCTCTCCGATACAGATTATGACCGATCATCGTGTATTGGGCGCATTGCAGTCTGATCGCTTTCTCATAGCCCGATTTGCACGTTCCATGCTTCAAATATTGGATGATTGGACTTATCCAAGTATTGGCTTCGATAATGGCCAAGCATTCGGCATCCCCCATGCTCAGCTGCTTCAGATGAATCTGAAGGACTGATCGATGGTGGCTTTGCTTCTTGGTGGAAGCAAGGCGAGATAGCGCATCTGCTCGTTCATTGTCCTGTCAGCGTATGTGTTCGATGATGACCTTATCGAATTTGGAAATTGAATTGTCGACCGTGTGGTAGTATCTCTAGAGTAGGGGCTCCTTGACTTCGAATTCGCCTTTGATCTGGTCGACGACAAATTGGGAGTCAATTTTGCACACTACCTCGTGGGCTCCGAGGTCATGGGTGAGGTTGAGGCTGGCCAAGATGGCTTTGTACTCGGCCTAATTTTTTGTTGCCTTGAAGGCAAACTGCAATGCTTGTTCAACTAGTAAGTCGTCTGGTCCTTCTAGGACGACCCCTGCGCCGCAAACGGTCTTATTGGACGATCCATCCACATATAACGTCCATTCGGTCGATACATGTGGTTGCGGTGGTAATTCTGTCGAGAAGTCTGCCAAACACTGGGATATCATGGCGACTCTCGGTTCGTATCCGATGTCGAATTCTGATAGCTCGACCGACCACCCTATCATTCGTCCTACAAGATCGGGTTTCGACAATATCTTATATATAGGGTAGTTGGTTTTTACCGTTATGGCGTGGTTTTTTGGAAGTATGGTCGCATCCTCCTTGCGGTCAGAACCAATGCTAGCGTTACCTTCTCTATCATTTGTTACCTTGTCTCGACTGCATGGAGGGTGCGACTGACAAAGTACATCGGTCGTTTTTCTTTGTTGATCTCTTGCACCAAGGTTGCGTTGACCGCTTCTTCTGATACTGCCAGGTATACCACAATCGGCTGCTTCTACCTTGGCTTTTGAATGACGGCCGACGACGATAGAAATTCCTTGAGCTGGTTGAAAATGTCTTCACAGGTTTCATTCTAGCTAAAATTTGTTGTTTTTCGAAGCATCTGCACCATCGGTCTGATCCGTTCAGCTAATCGAGGAACAAATCTGGACAATGTTGTCAACTGACCGAGCAGTTGTTGCACCTCTTTCAGGTTCTTCGGGCTCCTCATTTCAGTTATTGCTTTACACTGGTTGGGGTTGGCCTCGATTCCCCGGTGGGTCAGCATGAAACCCAAGAATTTGCCTCCCTCGACCTCGAACGCACACTTCTCGGGATTGAGGCGCATGTTGGTTCTTCTTAGAGTGTCAAAGACTTCTTCCAAGTCTTTGATGTAATGGTCACATAGACCTCCATGCTCCTGCCGATCATCCCTTTGAAGATTGTATCCATCATTCGCTGGTACGTCGCTCCTGCGTTCTTTAGGCCGAACGACATCACTTCATAGAAGTAATTTGCGCCATCGGTCGTGAAGGTCGTCTTCTCTTTGTTCCTGGGGTGCATGCTTATCTGGTTATAACCAGAGTAAGCGTCTAGGAAGCTTAGCACTCTGTGTCCGACCACCTCATCAACAGTCGATTGATGTTTGGCAAGGGATATGAGTCCTTCGGGCATGCTTTGTTCAAGTCTTATTAGTCAATGCACATTCGCAACTTGCCAGTGGATTTGGTGATCATGACTACATTGGCGAACCAAGTAGTATACCGGGCTTCTCGGATGAACCCGGCTGCTAGGAGCTTCTCGGTGTCTGCTCTGGCCACGAGCCTTTTTTATTCTCCATGATTTCTCTTCATTTGCGCGACCGAGCGTGCTTCTTTGTAGACTGAAGGTCTGTGGGTTATGACTTCAGGGTTCACGCCTAGTACCTCGACGGTCGTCCAAGTGAAAAAGATCAACATTCTTCTTCAAAGCTTGATGTATGAGCTCGGCATCAGCGGTTGCCATTGTTGTGTTGATACTAGTGTAGTGTTCTTCGTCGATGAGTTGGACATGACGCAACTCGTTCTTCGCTTCAAGCCTTAGTTCCACCTCTTGATGATCGAGATCGATCATGGTGACTGCATGCTCTGCTGGTCGCACATCTCTTTGAGGAGACCTCCCTCGTCCAGGCATCTTACGCTTGGGTGATCGACTACCAATCGCCTTCTGACGAGTGGGTTCCACTCTTAGGCTCTCTGCGTAGCACTCCCTTGCAACCTTTTGATCCACATGGAGCGTCAAGATGTCGCCCGACAGAGATGGGAACTTCATCGCGAGATGTAGGGTGGACACGATCGCTCCAAGCTTGTTGAGAGACGACCGTTTGAGCAGAATGTTGTATGAGGTATTGACATCGATAACCAAGTACCTGATCTTCAGGGTTTTACTTGCCTTTTCTAGGTCGAAAGTGGTGTATAACTCGATGTACCCCTTCGTGCCTACTTGCTCTCTTCAGAAGCCGACTACGAGGTCGTTGTAGGGTATCATATCCTTTATTGGAATCCTCATGGTCTTAAAGGTCTTCCAGTAGAGGATGTCGACTGAGCTCCCTTGGTCCACCAGGGTCTTGATGACGGTGAAGTTGTCAATGTCAACCGACATCACCATTGGGTCATCCTAGGAAGGGTCGACACCCTTGAAGTCTTCATCTATGAACGTGATAGGTGACATCCTCGGCCGAATGGCCACATAATTGACCTAGTGCACAACGCGCAGATGCTTCTTCCTGGCGCTGTTTGAGCTGCCTCCTCTGGCGAATCCACCAGCTATGGTGTTTATCACTTCACGACCCCTCCTTCGGTCATCCCTTGGAGGGTCGTCCCTCCTCGTGCGGCGTTCCTGTCACCGATCGTCCTCCCGCCCTTGGAGATGTGTGATCTCTTTTCCTTGATGTTTCTTCCCTGCGCGGGGAATGCCTCATAGTACGACCGCCTTAGACGAAGCGGCGCAAGTGCCCAGTCTGTATCAGCTCTTCTATCTTTTCTTTCAGGGTCTGACATTCTTCAGTCGAATGAACGGTATTCTGATGATACCGACACTTCTTGTTGCGGTCGACGTTATCAGGACTTAGGGCCCTTCTGGGTGGTGGCATCAGTTCTGCACTAAGGGCTTCTTGCATAATCTTCCCCCTATCAGCATTGAGAGGTGTATAGCGTGAGAACCGAGGGCCACGATTATCCCACCTGGGGTCTCCTCGTCCAGATCCGGACTTCCCTTGTCGCTCCTTATCATCCTTCTTCTCACCACTTGCCTCTGCCTGAGCCTAGTTTCTGAACTGGCGCAATTCTTCCAGTTGCATGACCTTAGCAGCTCGGCGCCTAAGTTTGTCCAAGCTTGCAGCAGGTTGCATGCATAAGCTATCTGCAAAAGGACCCAGTCGTAGGGCCGTGAGCATGTGGTGCAACGCCACATCAGGACTGAGATTTCGGATGCTCATGGCGACTTTCCCGAATCGGTCGATAAATTTTCTCAACGATTCTCCCTTCTCCTGGCGGATGCTAACTAGGGCGATGGACGCCAGGTGATGGGGCCGGCTGGTAGCGAACTGGACTTCGAACTTATCCACCAACGTCTCAAAATTGTCAACAGAATTAGGAGGGAGCTTCGTGAACCAGCTCAAAGCGCCTCCGTTAAGAGAAGTGGGGAAGACCCAGGATATGATTGTGTCATCAGTGGTATATAGACTCGTGTGGGTGGTATCTGCATCCATGTGCTCGTTCGGGTCGATCGTTCCATCGTAACGGTCCCTGTTGAACCCCTTCCACTTGTTCGGTTGGGGAACTTCCATGACAAAGTCAGTGAAAGGGTGGCGACGACTGGTTATTGCAGTTCCAGTCGTATTCAACGACTTGTTCGGGTGGGATTCACCATCCATCTCCAAGGTAAGGACCTTGTTCTTTGGTTCTCTCTCGGTCTGAGGACCGACAACAGTGGCAAAAGACCTATCGTCCTGATTGGTCGGGTCTATGGACTGTCCTCCCTCTACAAGCTTCTTCATTTCCTAATTCTCCTTTTTGAGGTTCCTGATCTCGTCTTCGTGCGTCCTATTCATCTCGACCAACTCTTTCTGCAGAGCCATCAGCATTGCCGCTTGATCTGCCTCTGACATCCTCTCGCTTGCCATGCTTCGGGTTGATACCATCTACCAATGTTTCTTCGCACTGATCCTCTCGGCCCCACGGTGGGCGCCAATTATTCTCAAACGGGTGTTGGAGCCTAGAGAACGATTGTCTTGCTCCTCCCTTCGGTCGATCGTTATCACTCTCAGCTTCCTACTTCACCTTCTTTCTCTCGGTCGTCTTGTAGCACAGGCTGGGATGATATCTGCAGAAGGCATGCCGACGATCAAGTCAGTTAAGGTGTTGGCACTCGGTTGTTAAAGTACTTAGATAATGACGTACCTGATTCTTGGAATTTGCGCTATTTAGATTACCTTAATGGGCCTTCGTTGGAGGGTCGGATTAGAAGGTTGGTTCTTGTTTAGGGTTACGCTAAATAGCTCTTAATTGTAGATTAACTTTGTTGACTTTGTCAACCTATGACTTGTCGTCATGGACGTCAACCACGTGTCGTCGCGTGACCTTTTATCGTGATCAAATGGTCAGATGGTTCGAGATTCTGACCGACTCAGTGAGTCGTCTGTTCGTACCAGTACAAATACATTTTAAAAAAATTATAAATATGGGTAACTTTGCTTGTAAGCACCATTTCATAAAAAATATCATGCTTACAAGTACAAAAACTGTTGGAAGAATTTTTTTATAAAAAATATATTTTTTCTTAAATTTTTTCAAAAACTTCTCTGACTTCACGGAAGTTTTATAGAGGTTGAATTTGGTATTTGGATATTTTTTTCAGAAATAATTTCGTCAATCATTTAGAATTAAAAATAGATTATGATATTTTGTAAATTGGTATAAATTATTAAAGATAAAATTTGTACTCACTTATACTTATATATTATGAAATGTTTTTATATCTCAAGTTATAACGTGAGATCTCCTACAAATTATTTTTAATTTTTTTAATTTTTTTTAAATTTTCTTAGGTTTTGTAATTTTTTTATAAGGATATTTTTTTTATATATTTTTAGATGTTATGTTTTTAGATAATTTGATTTACGAGTTTGGTAAAAGATTAAATATGTTAACGTTAACACTATTAATTTCATTTTATGGAAAGTGTTATATTAATTGACGTGACAAAAGTTATTGGGGGAGAAGAAAGGGGACACACAAATTGGAGACATGTGATTTTAATTTGTTAAGGTGATATATGACAAATATTATGTTGAATGCGTGTATTATGGAGTATTCCACAAATGACCACTTTCATAGAACTCATTTTTCTAAATTAAGCGATTATGTTGAGACATTTACGATAAATATCTATTTTAATTCTATTTCACTTAGGCAATCAACTACCACATTCAATTTCACATGCCTATATTACTGTTGTTGATCAAAATTTGCAAAGATTCAATATTCAGTCAACACTGCGAACCTCTAGAACAATGCATGCAAAAGTAATCACTTTGAAAATTCAAAACAAGAAGCGTGCATGCATAGATGATCACATGTCAGTTGATCTACTATTTATAGAAAAGTCGTGGAACAAAACATGTCTTTGGGTCATTAAACTTGTGCCTAGGTGGACTACTTTGGTTCATTGTATTTGGCTATTGAAATCATGCTTTTAGCATAACTTTTGGGTTTAATTGATAATTAACGTTAAGGAAAATCAAAACTAATTCTTTCATTTTGGTGTAGATATAAAAAAATAGCATTCGTAAAAATAATAAACATATAAAAAAACAAAACAGAATAATAATACCAAAAATTTTAACATAAGAAATCTTTCTCAACTTGAAAAATAAAAACTCACGGACGTAGTTCAGTAAATATAAAAAAAATAGCATATTATGCTTTCGTACTCTTCTAAATATAAGTTTCGTTTAATATATTTAAAAAATTTAATAAAATTAATTATGTAATATTTTAGAATATAAAAAAGCATAATTAAACTATTTTTAAAAAAATATCAAACTGAATCAAATCTGAGACGTTTAATTGATAAAACCCTAAATTCAAGACGTTAAAAATAAACCGGAAACTTTAATAAAAAAGTTAAAACTGAAAACGCTAACCGAAAACTTTGATTCTCAATAACTTTAATCGAAAATCTTAATTGAAAATCTTATCTTGAAACTTTAAACTCGAAGTTGTATCCGAAATGATGAACCGAAAAACCGTAAAACCATAATGCTTAAAGTTAAAGCCTAAAATTATTTAACTAATGAATGTAGGAATACTCCATAATTTTTTAAATATGTTCAAAAAAATGTTATGAGAAACTGTTTAATATGTAGAAAACTATTATTTCTATTGATTTAGAGTAATTTATTATAATTATATGTGTATAAATTACATAAAAAAAAAGATTGTGAATTTAATTCAATAAATTGTCTTATAAAAAATAGAAAAATAGTACAAGAGTCTACATTTTACTATTGTCGATATGAACAATTTGCTCAGTTGTGGGCTTCATTCCTACTGTAAGAACATTTGTTTGGCTTATTTAAAAGTGGTTCATCTATTTCATTATGTATATGACTAGTTTTCTATCTGTTTGATTCCTTACCGCGCATGTGGGGGTGCAATATGAAATTTGATCTCATATAAATATACCAATAATCTTAATTTCGAACTAGATAAAATTGAACTTCATAAGGCCTAGACGACATGCAATCTAGGTTCTCAAACATTCCGAATGACTTGATTAAACAGTCAGAAATTTAATTTAACATGTTAGGTTTGGAGACATATTGAATTTGAAGAACATTGACATAAATCACCATCTAGTTACGACAATAGTAGAGAGGTGAAGAACTGAAATGCACACCTTTTATTTACTACTCGGAGAGATGAAAATCATCTTAGAAGATGTCAGAGTTCAACTTGGGCTCCCAATTGATGGGGAACTTGTCACGTTTAAAGACGATGTAAGTTCAATATGTACATATTTCATATTGTATTTAAACAGTACATTAATTATTTTTTAAAACAACAATACGGCACGCCATTCGACAGTCAACCCCACCCTTTCGAAGGTCACCCTCATCATGTTGGGTCTTCTTAAAATGTTGCACAATTTGGACAACAAGTCAAACTTCAATCGGTCCTAATCAACCACTAAAAATATTCATCTTTATAGAGTACCACCACAATATTTCTGCCCAATTTCCCTACCATCAAGCGCCATCAACTTACACCACCCTCCACATTTCTTCTAGTTCCTAACATGCTTAGTTATCGGCCGAGAAGGCCTTCAATAGGGTTCAATATTTCATCTGACAACAACCAAGGGGAAAACCATGGCAACGATAGCCCACCTCCATCGATACGTCCACTAAGACAGCAAAGAAGGCTCCAATCTGGGACAAGATCTCATAGATAGTTCGTTCATCTTTAGATTAAAAAACTACGTAAATTGTTCAAATTAAATTAGGTTGTCATGTTTGTATAATTCACTTAATGTCAGACTTCCATATTATTTTTTTGTAATATAACTTTTTTAAACATTTAATTATCAATTTCTGATTAACATGCTCAGTTTTAGCTTTCCGATTAAAGTTTTCTATTTACTTTTAGGATATTGTATTAAGGGTTTTACTAATTTAACATTTCGAATTAGATTTAGTTTTTTCATTATTCTTAAAATAGTTTAGTTATGTTCTTTTATATTGTAAAAGTATTACATAATTAATTTTATTAACAATTTAAAATAATTTAAATGTATTAAATGAAACTTATATTTAAAGGAGTATGAAAGTGTAACATGCTCTTTCTTGACAACCCCCTTAAACTTTTGGGAGATTGATCAAGAACCCTAAGTTTAGGTTTACATCTATGAAACGCTGCACAAAAAACCTGTTTTGTAAGGATATCAACTATTTAGAACTAAGATGGAAGGTGAACGAAAGTGAGACGATGACCTTGAACATGATCACACACGAAGTGCTAATGAATTTCAAAGTGCTTGGAGTGTGACTTCAATAGAGGATTTGCTACAAGTTGAATTGGACTGAGGTTATTCGAGTAAAGCTTCGGCGTTGGAGATGTGATACAAAGTTCATGCATTAGGGACTGGATCCAAATGAATCAGCAAGCGTAGCAACAACATTTATGTACTCAGTCTTAGTGACATTTATGTACCAAGTTGTTTTCAACAAAAATGCAATATTCAGTTGTAGACTTGCGATCATCCAGGTTAGTGGCTCAATCTGAATCACTGAATTCGTTGATAAAATAGGTGGGAGAGGAAGAAAGACAAAGCCCATATGTAGAAGTTCCAACTATGTAGCGAAGAATCTGTTTGACAACTTGCTAATGACTTAATTGAGGACGATGCATGTACTGACAAACTTTGTTGACGGAAAAAAGAAAGCTTAGGACGAGTAATGGTGACATAATGAAGAGATCCTACAATGGATTGGTACAGAGAAGGGTTGTCAGCAAAGACAAATTGATCAATTGTAAGACGCATACATGAAACCATGAGAGTAGGTTGTCGCTTGGAGTGAAAGCATGTTGGTTTGTCGTAGAAGATCACAAATATATTTGATCTGAGAGAGGTGAAGGGAATTGGTGTTGAATAATAGTTGGTTTGATCACCAGACTAAACATATAAGAAAAATCTTCTCCCTTATTGTTGTCTTCATAGTAAGAAAAGGATTATGTAGCATGGTTAAGGGAAAAATATATTCATTAAAAATGACATGTCGGGAGATAATCCTCTTTACCAAAAGGAGTTAAACAAACATAGCCTTTGTGTTGAACATTATAGCCAACAAACAAGCATAAATATGAACAAAAATCAAATTTATATTAATTGTAAGGACGTAATAACGGATAACAAGTGCATCCAAAAACCTTTAGAAAATTATAATCATGTTTTACATAAAATAGTTTTTCATAGAGACTGATGTTGTGCAACGTTGGAGTGGGTAAAATATTTATTATATGAACTATGGAAGTAAAAGCCTCACCCTAGTACTCAAGAGGAAGAAATGAAAAAGCAAGAAGAGCTAACCTAGTGTCAGCAACATTTCGATGCTTACGTTCAATGGAGCCATTTTTCTCATGGTTGTGTGGGCAAGTGAGTCTGTGAACAATTCCGAAGTTGTGCAGAACACGAGTAAGAGATAAGAACTCCTTTGCCTTGTCACTTTGAACACTTTTAATACTGTGACCAGTTTGCGTTTCCACAAGAACTTTGAAGGGTAAAAAAGGCATCAGTGGCTTGAGACTTGGATGTTAGAAGATATATCCAAGTGAACCTGGAAAACGCGTCAAGAAAAGCAATATAATAGAGAGAACCAGTGGTGGACACGATATGTGAAAGTCCCCAAATATCAACAAAAATAAGTTGCAACAGAGTAATGTATATAGTGTGTGAAGATGAGAAAGGAAGTTGGCGAGATTTAGCTTGAACACACAAGTCACATAAAGAAACATTTTTATTGAATGGAACGTTATTTGTATGCATAACATGTTGAACAATCCTAGAAGAAGAATGTCCAAAGCATTTATGCCATAGATCATAAGAATTTAGATTTGTATTTACAAAACAAGTATTAGCAGAACAAGAAACAACACATTGCAAGTTTGTAAAAAACATATAAGCCATCACAAATTTTTCCTTGCAGTATTATCCCCTTTCTAAACTGATTAGGAAAAAATTAAAAGAAAACTCCAATGTCTCTAGCAAACTAAGAAACACTTATGAGATTTTTACTTATGGATGGAACATGTAACAAGTTATGCAAAGTAAAAGTTTGATTAGAATTGGTGGAGGAAAGAAAAGCTTAGCCACTATCACAAATTTTCTTACCTAAACCATTCTCGAGTTGAACACTATCATTACTAGTATATGTGTTTTTCTTGGAGAAAGCAGATGGATAAGAGATGATATGGTGTGTGACTCCCATGTCTTAATACCACAGAGGATCACAAACAATGGATGGAGTGCCCAAAATGGAGGAGGCATTGGCAAAAGGAGAATATACAAAGCTAAAAAGAGAAAGTTGGAATGCACCAAAACTCACCCAAGCTAGAAGCCCCCAGAGGATCTCGCCCAAGCGAGCCCAATCTTGCCCAGGCGAAATCACTCCAGTGACGTTGGGCCATTTTCGTGCAACTCGCCCAGGCGAGTCCAATAACACCCAAACGAGAATTCACTTAGCCCAAACCCAACTAGGTTAAATGTGAGGCTTGAGGCATAACCCTAGACATCATTGAGTGTATTGGAATCCAAGTGGGAGAATAAAATGTGTTAGAAACCCTAGAGGAGACAACCGTCAAGGAGAAACATCCTGGATCTTCTTTTCTTGCTCTCCACGCTTGTAATAGCCAACATGAGTGGCTAGTTTTACCTTTTGGGATTGAGAGTAATCTGTTCAAACTCTTATGTATTGAGGTGATATTTAAATATAATATATGTTCTTAATTGATGATTGGTATTGTCATTTTATTTGTAATGTTTGTTTCTATGATCTAGATCCTTAGATTTGACTGGAAAGTACTTATAAGTTTCTGACCCAAATGATAATGCTTAACTTATTTAAATACTAGGAATATATTTCAAATGTTAATTGCTATCAACGTTTAATCATAATGATAAGAAGTTTTTATAAATATGCGAAGAATCGATATTTAGGAGACTTTCTTAAGAATTTTATACTAGGAATCGATATAAATGATTTTTATACGGACATCAATATCAATCAAAGGATAGAATATTACCATGTTAATCAAAATACAAAAGAGTAAGAAGGATGAACCCCAATCCCAATTTTTCCAATTGAAGCAACAAACTCTTTGACGTGTTTTCTTTTTAATTATTGCAATCATAACAAACTCCCAACAAATTTTATTATTTTATTTTCTATTTAGTGAATCTTTTACTTGATTACTTAACTGTTTCTTCTGGGTTCGATATCCGTCCTTAGGGACAAATTATTACTTCTGAAAACACGGTTCACTTGTCGTAAATCAATCATCAGTAATGCAGTGTGACCAAATTTGAAACAGAGTTGATACTAAACTCGTTGTTGTTGGGACGAAGACGAATGAAAAGGTTCCGAAAATTGTTGTGATTATTGAAATAAGATTGACAGTTATTACTTTTATAAGGTCTTGAAGAACCACGACTACCGCAAGAGTTGTTTGAGTGAGAAGAAGATAGTGAAGACAATGAAGGAGTCCATTGAGTGAAGGTAGCATTGGCTTGAATGGAAAATCGCTCAAGATTTATGTGCTTCTCAAAGCGTTTTTTTGTGCCAAGAGAAAGGCTTCAATATCTTCAATAGTATACGGGTCAAGCCTGGAAGTAATAGAGGTGATGAAATCGTCGTACTCTTCAGGTAGACAGTCAAAGATGGTGTCAATGTGGTCGTCCGACAAAATAGTGGCTCCAGTAACATCAAGGGAGTCAATGTCTTGATATCAAGAAAATAAGCAGAGATGGTGCAATCACGTTTCAGAGATTTCAGTTGAATTTTGAGTTTTCGAATCTTGGCTTTTGTATGGGATGCATAGTAACATTTAGCTTATCCATGTGATGAGTAGTCTGAAGGCCTACCATTTGAGTATGCATTGAGGAAGTAATTGAAGCCAAAAACCATGCAACAAGAAGGTTGTCTTGTTGTTTATGCAAAAAGAACACAAGGTGTGATGTGGACGTATCAGAAGAAAGATATTGCAGAGGGAAAGAAGAAGATTCCAAAAAATGAAGAAGGATGAGACCTTCAAACCAAAAAAATTATCATAATTGAGTTTGAGAGAGAGAGGTGGGAAAAGTACGAAGCTAAACAAAAGCAAAAGAATGCGAAAAAAATAACAGTAATCAATGAAAGTAAAGTTAATAAAATATATTAGGTGTTATTATAGTTGCTTATTAAAAATAATGAAAAAGAGATATTGCATTAACTTATTAAAAAAAATATCAAACTAAAAAGTCTATAAAATAATTGGATGAAAATGAAAAAAAATTATTGAAAAAAAAAACTATTCAACAAGAAATAATAAAATGTTTTTTTCAGATGTTTTTTTGACAGTATAGTGTAGGACTATAAGAGATATCAAGATTTACCTTCTATTTATTCAATGTTTTATATTTAATTTTTATTGTATTTTAAAAGTAATAAACAACATGGTTTTGACAAAAAAATTTAATCAATTTTTGAACATACAATACTGATTATTTATGTGTTGCATTTATCGGTGTCTCTATTTTCTCCAACTCTCTAGTCCAGTGGCATTTTTTTCTAACTTCATTAGGCCAATAAATTCTTACATAATATATATACACCCAGTTGTCTATATGTGAATGTTGATCAGTAGGGGAACTTTGATCTTAATAAGTGTTTATATTAGTTTTTTAAAGCCCTCCAATCTACATTTGAATTTAGATTCAAATAAAATCCTTCTAATTTGTTTTTTATCAATTCATTCAAAATTGATCTTGGTAGCTAGTGTTTGCACTCTAGTAGAAACCTTCAAGATACAATATTTATGCAGAACAACTATTTGACCATTTAAGCAAGTTCACTCAACTTAATATTGTGTTAGTAAAACTGACTTTATTAAATTTCTAAGGAGAATCTCGGCTTATGAAATTTAAATTAATTATATATCAGTACTACAAAAGAATAGGATGGTTGTAAAAATAATCCATTCACAAGATCCTAAAAATATAGCAGTATATTACTCTAGCTCAAAAGTAAGATCTAGAGGGAGAAAGATGACAAAGGATCATATCAAAGCAGTTTGACCAATAGATTAGTTCCAATCAGGAAAATAAGGTTAACTTGTCATGAAAAGAAACATGTAATTTTGCATCCCTCTAGTCATATTCAATGAAAGTATAGTATCTTAAAATTGACGATGAAGTTTGTCCCTTTGAAATTTCCTGCTATATCAAGCTCATTATGCTTATATAGGACAAGTATTCAACGCATTATTTAGCAGCAAACCCATATGGTGTTTGATAATTCACTAATATTCGAAATCAAATTTAGAAAAGAAGTATGGACATGAGATAAACAAATAAGATTAAGACAGTAGAGATCCTAAAGATGATGAGATGTACAATATATTTGTTAGCAACAAGGTAAAAATGGAATTACCTATGGTCAAGTCAAATCCATGATTTTTGAGTTCTCTATACTCTTGACATAGAGCACAGGTTTTAAAACAAAAATGAACTAAGCAATCTATACATGGGGCCTCTGGCAAGTCATATTGTGCCCTCATTTTGGACCTGTAATCGCATGAGTACAAGCATGCAAGCTCGCTTAGAGCTAATAGTGTGCCATAAATAGTCCCATTACAGGTGCAAGCTGCATAGATGAAAGAAAAATAGTAGCAGATATAACCATTATGAGTCATCAGTCGAATATATTGTGATCATGAATGCAATTTTTAATTAAAACTTACTTTTATTGCCTTTTTCTATTATTTCTGCTATCAATCCGAATGTAACACAAGGGCAGAAGCAAGTGACCAAACCTTAGACAATAAACAACCATACTATGTCAATTGCTTGATGTTTATACTAAAGAAAAAAATAAAATAATGAATCCACAAGGTCGATTCATGGTTCTTAGTCTCAGTTTCCAGGATCATCAAGACAACGACAAAAACCAGTTGACCTTCGTTGTGTCCTGATGATAGGACCCCTAACATTATTGCTATTGTATGGAGGAGCATAAGATGGTATTGTGGAGGGCTATAAGTTGGAGGCACCACCACTCACTGGTACAATATACCCTGAATGGCTATGATGAGCTACATATGCCTCATTATGTTCATCTATTGCAGGCTACATTTTTCTCAGACTTAGCCTCAATTATACGTCACAACAATGACCCTCTAAGCAGGGAAAACTTTTCTGGCTTATCTTAGTATATATAAATGAGAGGAACTTAGTTTAAAGAGGAGAATCATTATTTTAATTACTAGCTATTTAGGAAATAGATTTTCATTGTGAATGTTTCAAAATTCATAGTTGCAAAGAAAAGTACCAACTAGTAATGTGCATTTATCAACATAAATAATTGGACTTGGTATAAGATAGTTGTTTCCTCGAAAATTGTACTGCAAAAAGATAGGTGTTTTTTGGCACAGAAATTCATCAATATGACTTATATGAAATTTTCACGATAAAATAAAATAGAAGTTTCATTTGTTTATTTATTGGGACAAAAAAAATCGACTCTATAATGAAGTTTAAAATTTTCGACTCCATAATGTATCAGGATATGTCTATTCCATCCATAACAACTCACAGCCTTCAAATTAAAGCCACACGGAGAAGTACCTATACATCTTAATTCATTGGTGGAAATGATTTATTTTTGGTTCAAATTGAACTTTTGGTTCTAATTTTGTCCTTTATGTTAAATTGTTTCACTTTAGTCTCATGACTCCGTCATTCCAAATTAGTTTTGTTAGGAATCTAATTGCAAGTTGAAGTATCTAATTGAATAGACATGAGAAGTTTGAGCAACAGAGGAACACTTAACCTCATTGTCTTAGTTTGAGTTGAAATTTATGTAACAGTTTCTTATATAGATTCACTCCTTGCTTATTAGAATCAAATCTTTAGTTAATCCCCATCAAAAGACCAACAAGTATTTCTGCCAATTACGACAAGCTCTGTACCAACCAAATCTAATACAATCAATTTATGTACCAACCAAATCTAATACAATAAAATTCATAAGAGTGACATCAATGGTACGAGAAATCGATAACATATTACACATCAATTCATTTATTTTTCATTAATGACTAAAGTTGACCAGAAAGATCAATTGCATGAACTAAAGTCGTATAACACAATTTAGTGTGCACATGTATGACAGAAAGAGGTGAAAAGAGATTTGCGTCAAATTCAAATCATTGGCTCTCACTCAACTCACCAGGGACTTGGCAACCAAATACTACAAACAACTATAAAAAAGAAAATAATAAAGAACAATTAAGCAGAAATAGTGAAACGAGGAAACCAACCGGAGAGAGTGTTCCAACAGTTGGAACAAGAAGTAGTATGAATCGTCTACTTTGACGGCAGTCTCGTCCTTCGTCAGCGGCCAATTGATCTGGTCAGCGACGCGCGCGTACACGACGACTGTGTTGTCACCCTGCTGGAGGCGGATGACGGAAAAGTCACCGCATGCAAGCTTGACATTGTATTCCTTATCGACGAAGTTGAGGATCGCTGCGGGGATGCGGAAGAGGATCTCCTCGGTGGCCTCAGGCGGCACGGAGGGGGAGGCATCCTCGAGGAAGACATTCTGAATGAGGTCATTGTAATCAATGGAGGGGTAAAGTGTGATCTGCGAGGAGGATCAGAGATTGAGATAAAGGAAGGAGGATTGAGATTATAATTGTTTACCTGAGGATAGTGAGAATTTCTTTTTAATTAGGGTTATTGAAGAAGAGTGAACTTCGGTAAAGGAGGTTGGGTTGAGTTTCTGACAACGGAAGGGAGAGGATAAAATCAATTAAAAATAATAAAATTAAAATAATACATTTTAATGAGGTTTATTAAAAATAACCATCACAATATAGGTATCACAGATACACTAATACGGACCAAGATATGTATATTTTTAAAATGTAGCACACTATAATTTTAAATTATATAAATTTACTTTAAAAAGTTCTTTTTATGCTATTTTAAAATAATAATTTGTTTCTTATTTCTATAATTATAATAAAAATTATTATATAAATTTAAGTTTTTAAAAAATTAATATATTTTATTTTTTAAAATTGTATAAAAATTGTGTTAGAATTATAAAAAATTCAATAAGTATAGTATGAATGTTTGATTGACATGTGCAATAAAAACACTGTAATTTAAGAAAAATGTTAATCTCATATACATTTAAAAAAAATAGTTAACAAAAACACGTTTTTTTTGTGTGAATACTCATTATTTTGATTTTAGCATTAAAAATAACATTTTCAGGTGAATTTTGGTGTTCATTTCTCATCTACATAAAATTCTTTCTTCAAGCTCACAAAATTTCACCTCATCAAGCACGTCATAAAAATATTTAAATTTTGATAAATATATTATAATTATTTTATTTTTATTAAAACCAATATGAAATAAATAAAAAGTATCTTAAAAAATTTAAAATATCAACTTTATATATTATTATAAATATCGATATAAATATGCCAGATGGCAAATTACATTTTTTAAAACTCTTAAATTTCAGTTTTTTAAACTATTAAGAATAACTCAATCGAAGCCTAACTGACACGATATGACTGTAATTTCAATTTACATATCTTTTTATTTAAAGTTATATATTTCATTTATAATTTTTTTTAATTAGCAATTATAAAAAAATAATTTTTAAATATTAACTATATATTTTTAGATCAATAACATTAAATTAATAATTAAGTTAAACTTTAAAAAATGTTATAAAATTTATTGCTAAGGAAAATTTATAAAAATTGTTAAAAAAATAGGTAACAGTTCGTCATTTAAAATAAAATAAAATATAATGAAAGTTTATTAAATTGCTAATAGCTTGATGTAATCTCAATCAAATGTATGATTTTTTTTGTTCAAAGATTCTGGAGTCGAACTGTTATGGTCCAAGATGATATATTTTGACCCTTTAAAGTAATATGCATTAGTCCAACAACAAGAAGGACTTGCACACACTATCTAAGTTCATTTGTTAATCTGCACCTGTAACTCAAGTGAGTGTCTTGAAGTTGGTCGTTCATGGTGATACTTATAAAAACCATTATACATACCTGTCAAATATTATTAACAGATGCTTCTAAACTTTGGTGGTGATATCTATCACACATGCTTCTAAACTCCACCGCATGGAGTCCATACCAGTGCCTATAAATGACACGTTGGTAGTTCCTCTTTTACGTGCCATGCCATCATCACACCTCACTTTCCACCTATTCTTTCCTTACTCATCCCTACAAAATACACGTCCCCTCAGCTCAACAACACGTAAATTCATACCACCTAACTCAAACCATCTATATATAAACACCACTTCCTCCTACCATACACATATACTTGAACGTTTCCTTCACAAACTCTTTCTTCACCAAAAATGGCCACCAATAAGGACTCCAAGTTCCCACCTCAGAGCCAGAAAACTCAGCCAGGAAAAGAACATGTAATGGATCCACTCCCACAAACCATACATAAAGACTACAAGCCCGCCAATAAACTTCAGGTATAGGCACCATAATTTACCAAACACAATATCATGTTTTAGTTTCTAAGAGTGTAAACATATATTTTTTTACCATGGTGTCAGTGTAAGTCTTTTTGCTTAGAAGTTAGAGGAATGTTTAGTTTATTGGTGTGGACATATACAGGGAAAGGTGGCGTTGGTGACAGGAGGTGACTCAGGAATTGGCAGAGCGGTTTGCCTGTGTTTCGCCAAAGAGGGTGCAACTGTGGCTTTCACATACGTTAAGGGCCATGAGGACAGGGATAAAGATGATACTCTGAAGATGCTGCTAGAAGCTAAAACAGGTGGTGCAGATGATCCATTAGCAATAGCGGCGGATATTGGCTTTGATGAGAACTGCAAACAGGTGATTGACCTGGTTGTGAAAGAATATGGACGCGTTGATGTTCTAGTGAACAATGCAGCTGAGCAGCATTTAACAAACTCTGTAGAGGAAATCACACAACAGCAGATTGAAAGAGTCTTCGGGACCAATATCTTTTCACAGTTCTTTTTGGTCAAGTACAAAACATCATTGATTTTTGACCTTATTATAGAATGAAACATATATATGTGATGACCCTAATGAGTGGAACATATTTGTGTAGGCATGCGCTGAAGCACATGAGAAAAGGGAGCTCCATCATCAACTCCACTTCAGTTAACGCCTACAATGGGAATCCAGAAGCGTTGGACTACACCGCTACTAAGGGAGCTATTGTTGCCTTCACGAGAGGTCTTTCTCAGCAACTGGTGAGTAGGGGAATCAGGGTGAATGCTGTTGCACCTGGCCCAGTTTGGACGCCAATACAACCTGCTTCCAAGTCTGGTGAATTGGTTCAGAACTTGGGGTGTGAGGTTCCAATGAAGCGTGCGGCTCAGCCTAGTGAGATTGCTCCGTGTTATTTGTTCTTGGCAACTTGTCAGGACTCTTCCTACTATACTGGTCAAGTCCTCCATCCAAATGGTGCGTCACTTATTATTCTCTTTATGCCTTTTACTGTAACAACTGTGTTGAAAGTTTGCTTACACATTCTTTGGTTGTTTGTAGGTGGAGAGATCGTCAACGCTTAATGCTGTCCAGTGCCAGCTTTTGTGCCTTCATCTATTTGCTACTGAACTGGTGGTTCTGTGTTACGCCCCTTAATAAGCAGTCTTATGTTCGGATGCAGGACATGCCTTCATATATAATAAATGAATAAATAAATAAACTTTACTTCACTTATTTGTGCTCCTTTTTTAAATATTAAATTTAAATTTCCCATCAAAGAGACCGTATAGAATGAAAATAGTGCTGTAAAACAGATAACATCTACATTATATTAATGAAAATAGTGCTGTAAAACAGTTCTCTTCTCTTTCCTTTATTCCCTATACTTTTAATACAATTATAATTTCTTCATATGACACAACAAGTTCTTTCCAGATTTCAAGTTTTCTTGCCAGATTCTATTTTATTCAATCTGTCTTTCATCTATGTTAATTATACATATATATATATATAACCATAGCATTAGAACCGTATAACCATAGCATTAGAATCGTATAACCATAGCATTAGAACCGTTATGTATAAATATATATATAACCATAGCATTAGAACCGTATAACCATAGCATTAGAACCGTATAACCATAGCATTAGAACCGTACAGAACCGTACAGATTCTTTTTCTAACATAACATCTGTAATTAAGACTAATTATAGACCCATTAATAGTGATTATATTCCTATAATTAAGTCTAATTAT
>Ga0123342_1001775_pt1 | contig 36465 bp, 20 predicted proteins | sample Turbeawhitnodule_FD_89960 | JGI IMG/M metagenome (GOLD analysis project Ga0123342, IMG submission 89960) | Root nodule microbial communities of legume samples collected from Mexico - Turtle bean Mexico white nodule | ecosystem: Host-associated > Plants > Roots > Nodule | place: Mexico: Nepantla... | reverse complement strand
TTTTTTTTTTTATTTTTTTTTTTTTTTTTTTTTAAAATAAATAAAAATACCCCCAAGTAATTTTTTTTTTTTTTTTTTTTTTTTTTTTTTTTTTTTTGACAAGATAAATGAGTAGCTACATACTTGACTATATTTTCCTTCATACCATGTCACCAAATAAACTTCCTTAAATCTTGATACCCTTATGTCATACTTAGATGTAAACTGAGTTTGCTTTCATGACTCTTAAATAACCCATCTAATTCAATTTATCATTCTCTAGCACACATATTTTGTTTCTAAATTTCAAGATACCATTCACCTCCCATAGAAAAATCTTTATTTTTCATAATTTAGTAATTTTAGAATATTCTTCAAATTGAATTTCACCAATTTCCTTATTCCCACTTTTTTTTCTAGAAATTCATTAGTTATGACAAATGTACTACAACTTTCAAATTTAAACGGTTGAAACTTCCACTCAACTCCAACCATATAATTATGTCTCCTCGTGACTTTAACCATCTGCAACAATATTTCCTTTCCCAGGATAGTAATTCCACTAAAATTAATAATCTTTCAAAACTCTCTCCATCTTCTCCAAAAGGAATTATGCATCATTCATTACTCGGTCTATCGCAATCCAGATTCAATTATGTACTTTCATTGTTTGTGAAAAAGTAGCCACACATAAGAAAACAACTTTATTTCTACTTAGTCACGTCCAATTTTGTAACATTATCCTAGGTCTTTGATACCCCACTTCAGTCTTTTATAGGTCAGACAAACAAGGACCTATGGAGCCACTTCTTCTTATGTTCGCCCATTCTTTGGTTATGTCTCTTTTATATTCCACCATTTATATTGTCTTATATTTACTTTCGTGCTCATCGTCCATCATCTAGTATATTGTGTTTTTCCTTTGCTTTTTTTAAGAGAACCTTCACACTTACTTAACCACTTGATTAAGTTCGTGTCCAGTGGCAATCTTCACTGAGTTTCACCATATTTTGTTAATCAAAAATCATAATCTAAGTGAAAATTGTAAAAACATGTGCAATTCTAAAATCAACTCACATCACCCTCCCTTTACTCACAAACATCAATTACAACTTCATAAGACAAAGGCCAAATTAAGGTTTTGCAAAGATTAATCAAAACATAGAAAGAGAAATAGAGGTGAGAATGGAAGTATGTTTTTACAGGAAAGAGAAAATAAAGTGGAAAGTAGGGTATGATATTTAAAAAATGTTGTAACTGGTAATTTTAAGAAAAAAGAAGAAGTTATTAATTCATTGTATGTTAGAAGTTATTAATCCATTATACATTAGGATTTGGAGATAATGGTGTGAAGAGGATTGAGGTTTATGCGTATTGAATTGAAAACTGCTACAATAGTGGCAAGTAAAAAGGAATAATAATTGCTCCGTAAATCAAATTGAGAACTAATCCATTGAAAGAAAAATGACTAAATGACTACATAGTTCTTTTGGTAATTTTAAAATGAGATATATCAAATGGATAAAATGGGAAAAAAACTGTGTACACCAAAATTGCATTATCAAACAAGTTAAAGTTAAAGAGGAATCATTTTTATATATTGGTATATATATATATATATTCACATTTTTAATTTAAATAATATAATTGTAAAAAACTATAACTTAAAGAATATTTAGAAATTTAAAAAAAAATGTGTTTTAAGTGTGCAAGTAACACAATTATATCTAGTGGAGAAGTTAGAAAGTTATACTTGGAGGGAAACAATGCAGTGAAAAATATACCACACTATTTGAGAGTTATTTGGAAGGAAATAATAGGGTGAAAAGTATACTTATATTTGATAGTTATCGAACATCACCACCTAACTTCCATTGAATTAATAAACATTCCAAAGAAAAGAGAGAATTTTTTAAGGTATTCATAAAGCAATTTGGGAAAATGGTGCTAAACATAAGAAACTTGAAGTCAAAATGATGGAGGACCATCCACGAGTTCCAAGTCCCTAAAAAAATAGGAATAAGAATAGAAGAACATACAATATAAATATTTTTCAGTCTTATAAAATCTGTAAAAGCATAATAGTTATTTCAGGTCTTGTATTTTTGGACCATTTTCTATAGTAGAATTAAATAAAACATTTAAACTTTAGAAACCCTCACTTGACATAAAAGCAAGGGTTTCTAAAGCACAAGTGAATAGAATAGTCATGACACCTCTAATGGTTAGAAGCTCCAAAGGCTCACCATTGATTAACTAAGCTAACGAAGGTTAAGTTAGCTTAAACTCTAAGCTACCTTCACCATGGAAGCCTATAAATAGGTGTTCTTTCCCTTTTGTAATCAGAATTGATATATTTTGAATGAGTAATCTGAATTTCATAATTCATTCTCTCCCAAATCTCCTTTTATTAGAGAACCTAGAGGCCTAGTGAAACCCTAGGGAGTTGGCCAAACCTCTCCCTACTTCAACACCTATTTCACTTCATATCTTCACTGAAACTCCTCCATTCACAGTGCAATTAATTCTTCTTTTGTTGCATCTCCTCATCATTTCATCCAAGGCACACCTTGGATTACATCACAAAGGTATCCTTCTATCACATGGTTACAACTTTCAAACCCAAACCCAAATACTTTATTCAAGAAACCAATATCCAACCTAAATGAGTTAAGGCATCGAACCACCAAGTTCATGTAGTTGGAGGAACCAAAGACTTTTGCATTAAAGTTTGAGATGAAACGACAATAGTCTAGAAAAAGGTTTATAAGAAACAATGTAGTCATTGTTTGCAATTTACACCAAAAATTTAGGAACCTCGTGGTTTGATATTTAGGCTTTAAACCTCTCTCAATGTTAATTGAGCATATATCCTAAATAAAAATCTCACAAGTGAACTAGTTCATACACCTAGGAAGGTTCCAACTCCACCAAATGCAAATCCCAATTGCTATTGTTGATACCATCGCAATTGTGGTCATGTGACAGAGGAATGTATAACTCTGAAGGACAAGATATAATAATTTATTCAAGTCGACCACTTGCAAAGGTTCATCCAAAGGGAGAACGACAAAAGTTATCAATAAAAAAGAAGGGGTAAAAATCATCGTTCAGAAGAGTGTCGACAATATCTCTCTCCAAGATAGTAGGTGTTGATCAACTTCGGTATATGAAGGTCTTTGAAGATTTTGACAATGAAGAGTTGACAATTGTATTATGCGTGATGACCTTTCATGAATGCATGTGTGTGATCAAGCATACATCAAATGTTGTATGTATGGTTATCAAGCATAAGTCACCATAGCATACAAATTGTTTTATTATTTTTAAAAACTATTTAACAAAAAGGTTTCATGAAAAAATGAATCAATTATCACTTATAATAATAGAATATCATTATTCTACATCTTTATGATTCATCACTGTGAGGTAATATCTTTCTAAATTCTTGTAATATCTTGCTTTATATCCGGTTGGTGTATTTGTTGTGGAGTTTATATACATTGCTTGATATTTTTCTCTTAAGGGTTATTCAAGGACAATATTGATTTATATTGCAACAAACCATTGCGTGTTCAACAATTAATACTAATGAATGCTTGGAAATCGAACAATAAAAGAGTTGGATGAAGTTAATAATTAACTTCTTAGAGAAGTGAATATGTTTTAAGGGTTTTGAAGAAAAAATTATAAAGAAGAAAGAATCTCAATTTGTGTTTATTGGAGGATAACTTTTTAAATGAGGTTACTTAACACCTCCACTAAAGTACATTATGATGACATAAGTCAAGTACATCTTAGAAGAACTACACAAAGACATAAATGAGATACATTTTGGAGGTAGTTTTGTGTCAACAAGAGTATTGAGAGTAAGATATTATTGGTTGACCCTGAGAAGGGATTGTATCAACTACGTAAGAAGGCGTAACTGTCAAGAGCAAGGTAATCTAATTAACTTTGTGTTAGAAGAACTAAATCACATTGTCTCACCTTGGTCATTTGCAATATGAAGAATGGACATTATCTACAGAGTCCTACCTACCAATGCACAATGAAAATTCCTCTTAGTAGTTGTCTACTACTTCACTAAGTGGACCGAAGTTGAACCATTGGCTAAGGTAATTACTAAACAAGTTTAGAGGTTCATCTAGAAAAGTATCAAATGTCAATATTGGGTTCTTTGTGCAATTGTTATAGAAAAAGACGACAATTCACTAACAAATTACTTGTTGACTTCTATTAAGGACTCCATATTTGACAAGTAGCCAACTTGGTGGAGCACCCTCAAACCAATGGATAGTAAAAGAAAACAATTAAGGTTATTTTCACGAAACATAAGAAGAAATTGGGGAGCGTAAAGAGGAAATGGACTGAAGAGCTACTAGAAGTCCTTTAGACTTATAGATCTAGACGACATTCAGCTACACAAGAAACTCCATACAATTTGACTTACGACTTTAGCGTCATGATCCCAATTGATATAGGCAAGTCATCCCATTGGCAAAGATTCTTTGACATATATCTTAACAAACAATGCTTAACATTCATTGTTGGAGATCCCACATCGACTAGAGATTAGATCATTTCATTGTATATAAGTGGGTGCAAACCTCATCCCCATGAACTGGTTTTATGGGGTTGAGTTAGGCTTAAAGTCCACTTCGTAATATGGTATCAGAGCCATTTCGAGCCTATCCTAGCGAGTATTTGTTGGGCTTATCAGGCCACCCGCTATCCGGCCACTATCGGACCACCCATAATATATAGTCCCACGCACGAGTTGACAGTCTCGGCGTGAGGGAGGTGTGTTGGAGATCCCACATCGACTAGAGATTAGAGCTTTTCATTGTATATAAGTGGGTGCAAACCTCATCCCCATGAACAGGTTTTATGGGGTTGAGTTATGCTTAAAGTCCACTTCGTAATATTCATCCTAAATTTAATCGATGAAATTTGAGACAATGTCAAAATCAGAAAAGTATGCAAACAATGTTGACCAATAAGCTTTGATGAATCCAATATGTCATGAAGATTTGAAGTTGTGTGTGTGTGTTTAGGTAGATTTTGTTGTATATCTTTGCATTACATTATGATCAAAGTCACATCAAATTCTATCTTCTTAAAAAGTTTTGTTTTCTAAATCTGCTCTATTTTTTAATTATTTTATTCAAGTTAATCAGTTAAAATTACTTGTATTAAAGTATGATAACTATAGTACTTTTAATAGATTGATTTATCGTATCAACAGGTGGAAAATACTTAAAAGTTTTATTTAAAGATTTAAAAATGTTTTGTTTTTTATTTTGTCTTTTCTGTTAAGTGAAATCAACAATTTATTTCGATAAAAGAACCGATTTAAAGTTTGTTGCTTTCTTCTGTTAAAAGAAAATAGTCAGTTATTTTGAAAAATTAATTAAATGTTTTTAACAAATTTATGTTATACTAATCAATAAGTTTTAAATTGATACAACTGTTTTCATTAAATTATCAAACTACTTTTGCAATCATTATTACCTTGTACAAGGATGTAATACGATAATTTAAAGCAACAAAATTCATAAGAGAGAAAAATATAAAGGTTTTAAAATCATTATTGGAGATTAATTTTTGCTTCTTGGATCATTCTCTTGTTGTAAAGAAATTTTCCGGGGTTTACATTTTCTCTGTTCCTCATTTATAAAAGCCAAGTGTATTCAAACCTTTATTCTTTCATTGTATTTTATTCAAGCAGATTTAGATAGGGCTTCTGAATTTCTATTGTGTGGTTAAGAGTGTGTGTTCTTGTAAGGTTCAAGATCAATACTCTTCATTGTATTTGTGTTTGGTTTAGTGAATTCTCTTTGGTTTTGTTGAGGAGTTGAGCTCTTGGTGTAAGAATGAACCAATATAAATCTCCTGTGCTTTTCTCTCTCTCTGATATTTGTTTTATTTGTTGTTTCAAGTCTTTTGCGTTTAATCAATTGGTTAAATACACATAAAAATTGATTTATATTTTGATTATATGCTTGTTGTAATTTTTATAATTGGTTGAATGGAGAAATAAATTTGTTGATTTTATTAAGTTTTCAATTTGACTCCCGCTTTTGCGAAAATCTTTTGAAAACAATTCACCCGCTCTTGTTTTAGGTCACCTATTCTAACAAACAAAAAGTAGCAAAAGGATAAAACTGGAAGTTCAAACCTAAAAAGTTCCACTACGGTGGTATTGTCTAACACATATCGATCTTGAAGGAAGAGAAGAACAAAACATACAAGCTAGAATATTTTTTTGGAAAAATGATACCACAAACATGAAACGCCGCACACCTTTAAGTTTTACTTTAACTAATCCATGTAAGAAAGTTGTACTCTTTAAATGCACCAATCTTGTGATGACAACATATTGACTTTAAACTACAAGCAACTACAAAAACTCAAAATCATCATTAATTGAAAATCCAATAGATGTGGTCCATATAATCCTAGTCTACTCCATACATATGAGTGTTTATGAGATGGTATCACATGCATTTAAAAGAATTAGTGCATTGTGACAACTAAATCAAATTGTGATTAAGTATGTGTAGGTGTGACATTTATGTGTTCAGTTATACTTTGACGTTCTTATATGTGTTTATAACATGCATATATTCATCACTCTTCTATTTGTTTTGTTTGGATTGTCCTTATATGTGAACATCATTTTGATAAGCAGGAAAAGATTGTGGGTAACAAAGCTTAGACTTTCATTATTTTACTTTATAAGATGCTTAGATTAGATAAGACATTGGGACATAAAGATTAGATGTTTATTACACCTTTAATATTGAAAAATTGTAAATGTAATTTAGTTTCTGAAAGTATTTTATTTTGAAATTTTTATTTCTTTATTTCTATTAGTTTATATAGATAAGTGATATATGCCTCCTTTAACTTTTAACTTTTCATATTTTATTATTTACTAAAGAGAAAACATTTGTTTTAGTAGAAAGGCTTCATAATCATTATAAGAAAAAAAAAATATTGTCTGGTCATTATTATTGTGAACATCAAACATTACCAAAGATGCATTTGTGGTCATATGTATACGTAGAACCTTCCTTTTATACGCATCCTAAACTTAGATTTAATCTTATTTTAAATTAATATATAGACTCAAATTTATAATTAAAAATAAGAAATATTTTTTATATTTTTAAGCAATATTGTTAAAGATACAAAGTTTATTTCTAAAATTCTTTCCATGTAATGCAAATTTGTTCTAAAGAAAGTGACTGAAACATTCATCTATATACCTCTAATTTAATTTTGTTTTTTATATATAAAAAATAATGTTCTTTTTTTCACACGAGTTTGAAACTTGGGTAACCCTTTGCCGGCTCAATATTTCTCCTCAACTAAAATATTATTTTTATAAGTAAAATTATCACATTGAAAAAGAAAATCATTATATAGACGACAAAAAATGTATTTATGATTTTTAACCTAATTAGAAAATTTGTGTTAAATAATAATGTATTTTCACCATTTCTCTGCTCTTAAAAGAATGTGCTGTAACACACATCTTCTCTCTTTCTCTGCTATAATATTCTCTTCCCTTCATTTCTCAACCTTTCTTCTCCAACTCAAGCTCAAACACTCTTCTTCTTCTTCTTCTTTATCATCATCTTCTTCTTTTTCTGCTTCTTCTTCTTCAAAACAATAGCAAAAACCGTGGCTGGAATCTTCAAACACCACGCTTTCCTTTCCAAACTCTCATGCCATTCTCTCTTCGCCTATCCACCAACCTCCACACACCATGGAACCTCTCAAATTCCAACGAACCAACCCCACCCACTAACCAAAATCTCTCCTTTAGGAGATTCTCGCCCCTTTCCTCTTTCCGAACCTCCCTGGACTGCGTCTCTGATGGAGGGGTTACGAAGGAGGTTCCGGTTCGGCTTCCCTTTGTGGTTGTCAGGAGACCCAACGAAGCATCTAGATTCTTCTGGGTTGGGAACTGCCTGCAGGTGGTGACCGTCGACGGTGGCGCCGCTGCGGATGCTGACGTGGACTTCGATGATAGGGTGTTGAGGGTGTGCGGGTCCGTTGTGAGGGAGTTCTTTATTCCGAGAGGGGTGACGGGGAACTATGTGGAGTATGTGAAGTGGAAGCTTCTTCATCGGGTTTTCAGCTCCGCGCTGCAAGTGCTCGCCACTCAGGTATGTCCTTGTTTGATTATTGTTAAAAAAAAATCTGTTTTTTGTGTTCTAAAAGTTGTTTGTCTCTGCAAGAAATTTGTGTGTGTTTGGTGTGTGCTAACTATAAATCAAACGCTAGCTTCTGGCATGTTTGGATAAAATTAGCTCACACATAAATTAGGAATTACTAAGATGAGAGTGTTTCTAGATATTAACTTAAACACCAACCCATATTTAGTTTATAGAGATATTTATCTCATTTTTTTTTTCTTATTTTATTCTCTTATTACAAATGCTTACTGGAAAATTTTCTCCAAACATGGTCTTTTTCCCAGCTGCACATTTCAGTTTTCTAGAAGTTTGTTCCCCGAGTACTTGAATGGAGCATTTGAAAAATTAAGAAGGGGAGGGGGATAAAACGTCTCTTGGGTGTTATGTTTTTCAGTTTTTAAGATACTTGTTTTGGAAACAAATAATAATTTTCATAACTTAATAAAATTTGGAGGGAATTGATTGTTGAGTAGCGTGGAAGTACTTTGGAAAACGGTTTTTAAAATCCGAAAAGAAGTGAGAAGAGAGAACTGAATATGGTTCTTTGTATCTTTATCACATAATGAATGTATTGCACATTTATCCTTCTTTTAACTGTGATTAAATTTCTTGTAGGTCTAACTGTAGCTGTTTGGAATGCATGTGAACTTACTGTGTTGTTATGGATTGGTCTCAGGCAATGTTTACAGCCATGGGAGTTGGATTCTCAAGTTCTCTTCCATCAGCTGCTGCCCTTAATTGGGTCTTAAAAGATGGCATCGGACGACTAAGCAGATGCATATACACTGCTAGTCTAGCATCTGCTTTTGATACAAATTTAAAGGTATTTTAACTTCCATTTTGAATTAAACTAATTTCCCGGAGTTACAAGCACTTTATTCTTATATTTGATTATAAAGTCACCTGAACTTAAGTACAGTGAGTTGAAGTGATGATGGTGATTGAAACTGCATTTTGACATGCACCAATCATATATGAAGGAATCTGATGAATCTTTCTCTTTATCTTTTTGGTACCTGCTGTACAAAGAGGGTCAGGTTCACTACATCTGTTCTTTTTGTTGCAAGCATTGGACTTGAGTTACTTACTCCCACATTTCCTCAATGCTTCCTGCTCCTTGCAACTATTGCCAATATTTCTAAACAAATAAGCCTTGCTTGTTACTTAGCAACTCGGGTAAGGATCAAACCTACAACATATAGTTCTCTATTAAATTTTTTCTTTTCTTACTCATGTTTGGAGCATTCTTTGAATGATTTTATACTTTTAATGGAATTTCTTTTATGTATATCTTCAATCTGTAGTGTTTTTTAGGAGTAGTCCATATGGTAATTGTGATATATGAAAAAAATCTGTATGGCAGAAAAATAAAGAAAGCTGTATTCTAGCTAGGCATTGAATTTATTAGACTTCCTAATATGAAATTGTCTAACAAGGTTGGGGATTAGAAAGAGATGTCCAATTCTTGTACTGCTGATGGTTGCAGACTTATCTTTTACCCAACCTCATGTACAAGAATGTTCATAAATTAAGGACGTATCTTCTGAAAATTCATGCTTTTGTCTTGTTTATAGTGATTGATAAATTCTTTTGACCATAATTGATGTTTTAACATTTTTTAAACAGTCAGCTGTTCATCAAAGTTTTGCAATAGGAGACAACCTTGGTGAAATATCTGCCAAGGCACAGGTGAGCATGTGTTGCATTTCTTTCTTTCTTTCTTTTTTTCCATAATATGTATCTTGAACGGGCTATTTTCTGATTTTTTTTTATATATATTTCAGATCCAAACAGTGTGCTTCGACATCCTTGGTCTTATGCTTGCTGCAATTGTTAACATGTGCATAGAGAGCCATCGAAGGTTGTTGTCCACCTCCATTGTTATTCTTTTTTATATAAAAATGTTAATTAATGTTCTCATTACTCATTTGGCATATAACTTGAAATTATTTTCTGGCTTGCAAGGCAACAAGCAGGTCTGCATTACCTTATCTATCCCTTTTTTGCTGCAATGGATCTCTTTGGGATTTATCAAGGATTAAAGCATGTACATCTGCAAACCTTGACTAAGGTAGGTTTTCTGTGTTGCAAGCTAACAACTAACTCTAACAGAAATATGCTCTAACAAAATAACAGAATGCATATTAGCCTAATAGAATATGATATGCAAATCTAACAGCAATCTTCTAGATTCCTTATTTGTAATAAACAAGTTCTGCTCTGAATTTTTTTTTGACACTCCTTTTGCACTAGACTTGGGCTTCCACATTGCTGTCTTCTACCCTTTATTTCACAACATTATAACTTTCTGGTTTTTGGTTATTGGGTCAAGAGTATTTAGTTTATTGCCTTGTTGGAGTGTTATTTAGGATAGGCTTGAAATTATTCTGAGCACTTGGATTGAGTGTGGATATGTGCCATCCCCTGCAGAGGTGAGTGATAAAGAAGGAGTTAATCTTCTGGGAGTTAAAGGTGATATGCCAGACTCTTCTATTCTGTTTAATGTCGGAGTTGTGTTCTTCAGTAGTGTGCTTACACTCAACTAATACAGTTCGTTGGTTTAGGTGAATGCTCGTGGCCAATTAGAATAGGGTGCTTAAATCCCAAGGACCAAATACCAAAGTGGTCTATGAAGACAATACAATGTATAACTAATGAAGATTATTACTTTGTATGCGTGGAGTTCTTCAAAGGATTAAAAAGAACTAGAAAGGTGAGCTATATTATGAGGGTATAACATCCTATGAAGTAGTGTTTTCTAACTGTTTATTTTGTTTTTTTCTTTGGGTGCTAAACCTTCTAGCAGTCTATTCTTGTTTCTGTTCGTGAAGGAGCTGAAGCAGTACATATAATCATGGGTTTGTTGCAGGTAATATGACTATTCTTGTTAATGGTTTTTCAACTACTATGATTCATCACTGCTAGCTTATTGCTTGGATCTTCTTTTGTCAAGGAAAACACAAACAATTACAGTTTGATTGGGTCCCTTAAACTTGTTTTTTTGTATCTTTTCCTTTCCATACACAAAGAGAAATGCTAGCAATACATTCATTCAAACACAACCTCTAATATTGACCGAAATCTATTAGAAATCACAAAATCGTGAGTCTCACTTATTTGATGAGTTTCACTCTGATTTTGTAATTTTTATTAAGTTTTAATTAAGTCTGTCAGAGAGGACTTTACTAGCACTCCTCTGACATAAAAGTATCCAAATTCAATAAATTAATTTGGTTTAAGAAGATGCAATGTTTAGGATGAAGCCAGTTTTCCTTATTTTAATGATCTTTTGATGTGGCCTTGAAAAACAAAAAACAATGGTTAGGCTTGCTACATCAGAAGGGCCGTACTTATGAACAGTACTAGGTGGGAGATTATTATAGAGGAAAGCAATGCATCAGACTCAACAATGGAGGATTGGTCTGTAATTGTTGAGAATGCCAAGAGATCTGCAGAGAGGGATGTGTCTAATTTGATTGACCAAATGGTGGAAATGGGTTGGATGGTGAAGAACATTCTATTGTCAACACAAGAGCAAATTCGATACAGTTTTGTGTGTGATTAAAGATAGTTTTCAAAATTTGGTTGGCTCCTTATTTAAATGGGAGTGTTTGGGGATACGATACCATTCATTTTAAGAATAGACTAAAGAATAAGGTCAAAATTGTGTTGTATACTGTGTAATACACATTTTTTGTTGCAGGGTATTATTAAGCTCATGCATTGAATGTATACATGTATGCCTGAATGGTATTATTACACTTTCACACTAGAAAAAGGGCAATGCTTTTTTTATTAAATGTTTAGACAAGCTTTATAACATCGTTCATTAAGAACCGTATTCTAACATCCATCAAAAACTTATTCTAACATAAAATTCACAATAGACAAAAAAAGGATGAGGTTGATAAAAGAAGAAATACAAGGAAAAATGTCAAATTGAGTGAAGATGTGTTCCATGAAAGAGAAAGATAAGAATTATAGGGAAAAAAAAAAGGAGGAAATCAAGCATTAGAAGAAGGATAATCAAATATAAAATTTAAAAATTGAATAAAGAGGTATTAAGGTAGAGAAATGCTGAGAATATTTGTTTAATATCTTTTATTTAAATTAATTTTTAGGAAATCTTTTAGTTTTTTTAAATATCTTTTAGATAAACATAAAAATATATTTATTTATTATTTAAATTTAGAAAGTTATGATTGAGATATTGTTCATATTTGATATTCTGTTATATTTTTACTCTATTTATAGAATATGTAAATAAAATAAATCACGAGTTTCTCTATGTAATATATCTCTTATATTTTTAAAATATATTTCTAAAATTCAAAATCTCAAAAAATTCTAGGTTTATTTATGAAGTATAAGTTGGATTTTGAATGGGAGGTTAAATAGAGTTTAAGACTTTTTTTTTATCTCAAGTAATATAATTCTGATAGTTAATCAATAACTCATCCATAGTTTAGGGTTTAGGCTCTTTTTAAGAATCTTGTAGAATTGTATTACTAATAAAAAAATTGATTATAAATACGAGCACATAAACTACTATTGCTCATGGCTTCTTAATTTTTTTCCTCATAACTTGAATATTTTTAATTACCTCTCTTGAGTACAAACACATGTTATAGATGATAAGAGAAGTAACTTTCAAAGAAAGAAAATAGCAAAAATTGATTATAAATAAGAGCACATACATCACTATTGCACTAATAATTTGAATATTATTTAATTATCACTGATAAGAAGACTAACTTTCAAAGATAAACATAACAATAATTATCATAGATGAATAATTTCATAAAATGAAGAGTATAAATATTTTACACTTCTCATAAAGATAAATATTTTATAGCATATAAATTACTAGTTACTTCATTAACTTGTAATTTATTTAATATTTTTCTATTACTATCCTTTATATTTTAATTTTTTTTTTATCTTTGATTTCTATTTATTTCAATTTTATAAAAATAAATAATTATTGCATTATTTTTAGTATATGTTGAGTTACATTTTAATGTTTCATGCAGCTCAAATTATAAAAAAAATAACATTCTAAATTAGAAGTAACTAATGTTTTATTAGAAGATGTTATATAAAAATTACACATAGTAAACATCGATGTTATGTAAATCCAAAACCCTATATCCTAAAAATTACACATAGTAAAAATTATAAACAATGTAACAATAGTTTAAATTGAAAATTAAAAACAAAAATTCTAAAAATAAATCAAAATTAAATTTGATTAATACTCATCACACCAACTCATTTAAATAAAATGATTTCTTCAAATAAAAAAAGCCTATACAACTTAAAAAAAAAAGTGCTAAAAAGTTTAATAAGAATTTAATTAAAAATATATAAAATTATAATTACATAATAATATATTTTGTCTAAAAAACCATAAATTTCATTTATATAATAAAATTTATGTAGTTATATATTTTTATGTTATTTTACATATACTAAATAATTTATCAGCTAGTTTATCAAATATACGTTATGTATTTGAAAGAGTTTCATTGAGCAAAATCAATTATATTTAAGAATATCAAAATTTAAACATTTAAAACCATAGATAAAAACACTCAACCGATCAATCCAAAATCAAACAAAAAATTATCTTAAAAATTTAGAAAATAAAAAAAATAAAGTCCCAAAAATTAAATTGCATCATTGAAAAGTAAATAAATTAAAGAGAATAATGAATCAATTAAAAGTAGAAACTAATGCTCTAGAATTAAATTGCAAAAGATTTGAAATGTTTCACGAGTATTTTTTATAAAGTCTTTGTAAAGAAATAAAAAGAAAAGACAAAATTCTTGTTCACAAAACTATATATTTTATATTTCTTACACTTATAATTTGAAGATTTAATTTTAATTTCATTTGTAGAAGACTTTAAATTAAGTTTTCATTGAGACTCATTCAAGCTCTTTTAATAATATAACAAGTTCTTCTTACAATAAACTTGTAAGATAATATGAAAGTTAGTTTGAAATTTGTGTTATGCATGGATTCTCGTATGTTGATAGTAATGATGCTGTTTGACATTTTTTGCATTTTAATTTGAGCAAGGTTTCAAACTATGTTAATGTGGCTTGGGGAAATATATGGATTGCAATTATTGGAGAGATATGGAGACATAGGAATAAGTACATCTTTAAAGGAGAAGTGATTGATTATCTAGAGATTTTCTCTTTTGCTCAACTAAAGGTTTGGTGTTGGTTAACTTCTAGTTGCGATTATACTTATTTTTCTTATTTTGATTGGTGTTTTGCTGCTTGTTTATTATCAAGAACAATTGTTAGTTTGAGTATGTAGTTTTATGATGTGTATTTTAGTAGCTTTGAAGTATCCCTTCTGTTTGGAGTTGCGTAACTTTTATGAAATTTTACATAAGCAATAAGTTTAAATAAAAAAATAACTTTGTCAATTTAATATATATATATATATATATATATATATATATATATATATGGGGAGGTTAAAATTGAAAAATACACTATAATAAAATTTTTAAATAAAAATTAAATTTAATAATAAAAAATAATTAATTATTATATTAATTAAATTATATATTATTTCAAATATTAAGAAATTATTAATATATAAAGTAATTTTTATGATTAACAAATAATTTTTAAATTAATATCTAATTAGCTACTAATATTTTTAAATGATATATCTTAAATCAATTTATATAGTTAATTAGAATAAAATCTGTTTATTAATAATAAAAGTTATTTTATATTATTAATTTTGGAATCTTTAAAATAATATTTAATTTAATCAATATAATAATTAATTATTTTTTATTATTAAAATTAATTTTTATTTAATAATTTTATGTAATAATATAAATTTTTTAAAATAATTATATTTTGAAAAATAAATACTACGTAAGTTTGGACTATACGCATGAAACATATGAATAAAAAAAGATTAATATAATTTATATGTAAATTAGTAAATTTATAAGTTTATAATTGTCAATTTGCTCAAAGAACAACGAAACATTGTCATATTCTTACGCATCATTTGGAAAGTAATTATGATTTAAATCATTTGATTCAATCTTTACTCTACTATTTGTTAACGCAAAAATAGCATGAACATTAATTTCTTTCACTGGAAATTTTTCATGATTAAAAAATCATTGAAAATAAAGTTTAATAGTTTGAATTTAGATAATGATATGTTTAGAATAATATAATTCTATTATCCTTAATTCTCTCTTTTATTTCTATAAAAAAATCAATAAGGTAATAAAATTTCAATATTAGTTGTTTTTCATTTTTTTTTCATTTTTAAATCAAACAATCCAACATCAATCTTATTTTTCTCTATTTTGGGTCATCCTATATCAAATTGTCTGCGTTAAAAAAATTACAAATTCGTATTTAGTCTTCATACCACTGTAAAATGGCGATGATATATAATAATTTAATTTATTTAATTAATTTTTTATGTACACAATTTTTTACAATTTTACTTTTTAAATAATTATTGTTTGAAATTTAAATAACTTTTCACAAAAAAAACACTTACACAATACAAAAGTTACCTATATTATAAAATTATTTACTTTTATAAATATTTTTCTAATTTAATAATATATTTTTATTTTAATAATAATAATAATTTGTTGTTAAAAAGAAAAATTAAACACATAGACGTATTTAGTAATAATAAATAAATAAATGTGTCATGTATATTTTTCTTGAAGATTGTTCTCCTAAGAGGAAAGATTTGTTAGGAAGCACTTCCTTTACAACAATTCTATTTTCTTATAATATTTTTCTTTCAATTTGTTAGGTCAAAGTATTAATTAATTTATATTTAATTTTTTTTTTAATTTAATATTTATTAAGCAAAAAATGCATAAAAATATTACAAAAAGATATTATAGTACTGATTTATTTTTAAATTGTGTAAAATTGATTTTGAATAGTTAAAAAACGATAATATATATGTCAACTTTATTTCAACTACAATTTTATATCGAAAGTGTAGAATAAACTCGCGATCTCTTTTTCAGTTCAAAGAGATTTTTATAAGATATTTAGTTACTTTTAGAATCCAAAAGAGTTTTTTAATATTAAATAAATATCTCATAAAAATAAATTAAAGGAAATAATTGGTATTTTATTTTTGTTGATGATTAGTTTATTTTTATTAAATATGAATAAATTAGACACATAAAGATTAATTCAAAATTATGAAAATAAATAATTAAATAAAAATACATTGTTCTTAATAGTAAGATGCTTTAAGGTTAAGGAATTCAATTATTAAATTAAAGTGAATAAACCTTCGATAATAAATGACGTAATGTGAAAGGCGTGACAATGAACCAATGTCACCGTCCAGAGTTAAGGACAAAACAGGAATATCGCAAAATCTATAAAATTTTGTAGAATTTATTTATTTTAAAGTAATTTTGTTGTGAAAAAAATATCCTTATATATTAGATATTTCAATTTATCCACTCTAACTCTAATATTTTCCTCCACAATAGTTTATAATAAATTAAAATTTTGTTATATAAATTTATAATTATAATAAATACATAAATTTATATTAAAAATTTGGAAAGTTTTTTTTTTCTCTTAAAGTAAGAGTGGTGAATATATGGTTGGAATAATATTTAAGACAGAATTATAAATAAAAGATTATTGATTTTAGAAATTATCACTTAATTAATGCAGTTTTATGAAGAAGACTATGTACATTGCTTCTTCCGCCGAACAGAAACCAAAGGAAAAACAAAAACCAAATCCTGTGTAGAAAGAGTATAAAGAGAAAATAATCTAGAAATATTATTGATCTTTTAAATATATATGAAAAATATGTAAATTTATGATGAAATTAAAATATATATGCAAAATCATAAGTTTATAAAAATAGAAAATAAGGGTATTTAATGTTTAAAAAATACAGAAATATACAAGTTTACAATAAATTAAAACATTAAGATATGAATTTATAGTTTATGTGTATTCATATTTTTATATTTTTGTTATTATTGTATATTGTATTTTTTTTATCATATAATATACATTTTTTTTAAATTTTATTTTAGAATTTCATTTTCAATAACAAGTAATATATTCAGACTTTGTTTTTCTTAAATGCATTTTTTTATATAGAATGAATGGTAACCATTTTTTATTTTTTTTTAAAATCAGATGTATATCAGAGGTTTCAATAACTAAATCAACAACCATATCACTCTTCTTTTTACACATTATCAACAATCTATATTTTTAAATAAAAAATTCCACTTTCACAAATGATATGATTTATACTTATTTGAGTATTTTTTAAACGTTTTTAACTTTGCAACTCTTTTTATATAAAAGAAAGAGATGATGTGAGTATTTAAACTTAACATATCAAACAAAATGTCAAAATATAAAATAAAAACAACATTTAACCTTCCTTTTTTTACTCAAAACTAATTTACCAAACTTTTAAACCGGAAGAACATTAAAAATTAAAAGTAATTATCAAAATTTATTCAAAATCATTAATTTTATTTTTAAATAGGTAAAAGGGTAGAATTAAAAGTGAAAAGATTCTGCCATCAAAATTTTCTGAGAAAATCTAAATTGGAGACAGAAAAAAGAATATGATAGTAAATTGGTATTCCAAAACACGTGGATGTGAAACTAGCGGTGGTGGTAGATTCTAGAAAGTCCCGGAGGCTTACGGAAAGGTAAAATGTGGTGGCGGTAGAGAATCTGAATCTCCATTACCAATAACAACAAGAACAACAACTTCTCTATTTATTAGGACTTTTCCTCCAAAGTTCTAATCTTTCTTGTTGAAAAGAGGAACCCAACTGAACCGTGTTCTCCAATCTTGTAATCTTCTTCGTTGCTTCCTAGTTCTTTCTTCTTCTAGCTTCTCTCTTTCTCTGTATGGTTTTTCATTATTCGTTTTCTTCGTTGCACTGCGTGGTTTATGAATTGATTCTGATCTTTGGAGACATTTTTTTTACATCAAGGTAGAATTTGGGTGCCTCTTTCGTGTTGGATCTGTAAATGTTTGATAAGTTTGAATCTTGGAGTTGGGTTCTCTCCACTGGTTCTTACCCCATTTTGGAAAAATTCCCATTGGTTTGGAGTTAAATTGTGAGAATTTTTAGGAGTGCTCCTTATTTTTCTTCCTTTTCTGAAAAGGGTCATTGCGTTTTGTGCTACATGTGGATGTCTTATTGTTGTTTTTTTGAAATATGTTTTTCTTATTCGCTTGCTTCTTGTTTGGTTATGATTCTCTGGTCGACTTTGATTTTGTTTTGAAGTGTGTTTTTAATATAATTATGGTGACAGTGGTGAGTATATTGAGGGTGTGTTTTGTGTGAGAGAGTGGGGTTGTTACAGTGTAAGGAATTGGCGTGTCTTGGTGTTTTTGTTTCCCAGTAAGCAGTATTCTCGTTGATGTTGTTGTTTTTGTCGCGTGCTTTAGTCCATAAAGGTCTTTCTCTTATGTGTTGTATTGTGGTTTGGTTCTGACCGATCTTCACTGTTTTAGGTTCTTTTGATCTCTATTGGAGTATTTACAACAATCCTTTGTAGGCGTACATAAAAGGCTAACTATTTTTCAATTCAACTGCAGCAGATGGCGGAGGTATGTGGAATTAGTGATGTTTTCAAGTGTCTCTTTTGTTCATAATTTTCAGTTTCTCTCTAACATCTAAGTACTTTGCAATTGTTTTGACATTTATCATTAAATTTGATATTTGACTGCAGGAGGGTCACAGGGTTACTCTAAATGTTTATGACTTGAGCCAAGGACTTGCACGGCAGCTTTCGGTTTCCTTTTTGGGGAAAGCTATTGAAGGCATATGGTGAGTGCTTCTCTTTATTGTTGGTCCAGGGCAAAAGGTTATTAGTTTGATGCCAACTTTAACTGTGTTTTGAACAAAAATCATTTTGTTTTGGGGGGATTGTTATCATGTCTGTTGGAAGTTGATGCTGTGATCTGTGGTGTCTATGTGATGATTGAACTATGATAGAAACAAATATGATCCTAAACATTCTAATACCTGAAACTTAGGTTTGCCACTGTTTTACTCTGCATTTTTGGATGTAATTGCCAATGTCTTACATGTTAGTCAAGTACCATTCTGTTGAAGTGTGGAATGATTGTAGATTTGTGTACTCTATTTGTACCTCAGGCACACAGGAATTGTCGTTTATGGGAACGAGTATTACTTTGGTGGGGGCATCCAACACTCTCCTGCTGGATCAACACCATATGGAACTCCCCTTAAAGTGGTAGAGTTAGGTGTTACACATGTTCCCAAAGATGTCTTCGAAATGTATTTGCAGGAAATCAGTCCGCGGTACCTACCTGAAACGTATAGTCTGCTTACTCACAATTGCAACAACTTCAGCAATGAGATTTCTCAATTTTTGGTTGGTGTGTCCATTCCTCAATATATTATTGACCTCCCAAATGAGGTCACGAGCAGTCCAATGGGAGCTCTTATAAGTGAGTTATATAGCCTTTTCCTCTTTTAAAAATTTGTTTAGTTTGTAAACTTTTAAATATGAATGATACAATGTTCTGATATGGTGCAAGTATAATATAGAAAATTATGGAAAAGCTTGTGATAGAACTATTTAACGGAGAAAGATGTAATACCTAACTAAAACTTGTCCTCCAAATTTGGAAGCACTGAGTTTTAATGCTTCTAAATTTTACTTGCATGGCCGTTATGACTTACCTGCATCTGCATTTTTCCTCATTGTCTTTTTTCATTTTCATTCTACGTTTGTTATAAAATGAATCCTTCAATACCTTAACAAACTGAAGAGTTTGTAAGCACAATGTTAATAAATTTGCATTTATGATGATGTGCTTTACTATTTGTCTTTATCTGATATATATTTCTTGCCACTTTCATTTTGCAGTGCCCATGATACAGAATTTAGAGACAACACTGAAATCTGGTGGAGTTCCTCAAGTACCACAATTCAGGCCTTCAACTGCTGCGACTGCTTCTACTGGGAATGGTTTGAGCAGAGGGGTGGACAATGAAGTGAAGGGCACTGATGAGAACTCCAAGACAGCGTCACCTTCTTCTGTAAAGCCAGCAGGGGAACCACAGAAGCCATCTCCAAATGGGGTGACAGCAGATCCTCTTGGAGATGCACGCAACAAGGTTCAAGATGAGATTGTGAAAGAGTTTGCTGCAATTATGGCAACTGGGACAATGCGTGCTAGTGAGGCTGCAGCTCTAGCCACTAAAAGAGTAATGCAAAGATACGGCCAAACTGCTGTGTCACAGAATTAGCCACTTCTCCTTCATCATTTTGACAATTTGTGGGTCTAGAAACCTCATATACTATCACTGCAACAATTGCAGTGTTTCATGTCATCGATTATTGTTTGGACTGGGAAAAACTTGGATCTACTTACAGCAATTGCAGTGTTTCATGTCATGGATTATTGTATGGACTGGGAAAAACTTGGATCTACTTACAGCATCTGTTTTTCAATGAAGTAATTACAAAAAACATATTATATTATTTTTAATTTAAAAAATTAATAATTTATAGATATAAAATTAAAATAACAAATATAAATTAAATTTTAAAATATTTAATTTGATTAATTTTTTATTTAATTAATATAAAACTAAATTGAATAGTTCAACTGCTTTTATTAATAGTTTTACATTTTCTATATGATTTTTAAATGAATTACTATAAAATTAAGTGCTTTTAATTATGTAACAATTTATTATTAAATTTTAATATATTTTGACTTACAGCATCTGTTCTATGATGAGATTATATTATTGGTTTCACTGTGCATGTACTTCAACTTCATTTGATTTAGAGGATGTATGTTTGAAAGGGTCTAAGATAGAAGTTTCTATCCCACTGTTGGAATAAATATAAAATATATCTTTAATTAAAAATAATGTTAATACAAAAAATAATAATAAATGACATTATTTGATAATAAATGAAATTAATTTTCTTTTTTATTTGTTTTTTCAACACATTTGTTTTACACATTATAGAATGCTGTTTAGGCTAATAACTCTTCCTCTTTTAATTTTGTTACAACAGGTTTTGTGGTCAGAATATATTTTAATATAGTCAATAAGATATCACTTTATTGGACCATGTTTTAGGAACATTAAACATTATTGGTGGGCTATATGCCAATGGAACAGGTAAGAAAAGTTGGTAGTATGTTGCATATTAATATTTAAAAAATATTTTTTAAAAATAATTTAATGTGAAAAATAAGCTTTTGAAACTACAAACTAAAATTTAGATCAAATTTAAATATAAATTATTTTAAAACTGTAATAAATAAAAAATTATATTTTATCATGAAAATATATTAAAATAAATTATTAAATTTAAATAAATATTTTTTTCTTTATTATTTTAATATTAATTATTTAATGTAATATAAATATATACAAAAAATATTAAATTTATTTTATTATATTAATGATTTTAATATATTAATCATTTTAATATTTTCATTTAATTATTCATTTATCAAAGTAACGAAATATATTTAATTACTATATATTACATATCAATGTAAAATTGTATAATAAAATTAATTTAATTTTTTTCTTATAAAATTAATTATCAAACAAGTTATTATAAAAAGTATTAAAATTGAATTTTTTTTATATTATAATTTTAAAGTAAATTTCTTATTATATTTATTTAAACATAATTACTTTTTTGATGATAGTGGATTTTGAGTGATTTTTAATACTTTCTTCACGCATTCACAGGGAAAGTTTACCAAAGAAAAATTATCTTACTTTTCTGTGTTTTTATACATTGATTTTCGAATTGTCTTCACGTTTCGTTTCTGTCTTTCTTGTGTTTCCGTTCGTTGGAAAACAAACATATGGTAAAAAAAACCGGACAGTCTGTATTTAAGCATACAGTGTAGAGTTAAATATGATAAAAAATATAAATTAAAGGTATAATTATTTTATTGGTTTCTATATTTAGGATAAAAAAAATTAATTTGGTTTAAAAAGTATTCAAATTAGTCATTTTTATTAACTTTTTTCCAACTACGTCAAGTGTTGTTGATGTGATATAGAGAATAAAGACACATTGGATTGGGTGTTGTGTGAGGTGGAAAGTTGAGGAGTTTTGCAGAGATTAATAAATTTTAATATTGGAGATTTAAGATTTCTTCCATTTAAGAAATGCTTCAAAGGGAGGTTTCCTTTCATTACAGGATCTTTCGGGTACTTGAGCGGGAACTATCTAGAATTCATTTTGCTATGAAATTTTTGCATGCAAACATGAAAAACTTGCTTGATAGCAATCTCTAGGATGGTAACTTAATTTTGTCAAGGTAAAGAAACTTGTGGTGTTGGTGGGTGACATGAGCACAAATTCCAATGTGTCTCTGTTTTCTCTGCCACATCAACAACACTTGATGCCGTTAGGGGAAAGTTAACAAAAAAGACTAATTTGAGTACTTTTTAAATTGAATATTGACCCTAAATGTAAGGATCAATAAGGTAATTATACCTAAAATAAACTTATTCATCTTCTACCCTGACTAAGTGTTTTTAGCTTTTTTTTTTTATAAATTCATTTATGTTTTGATTAAATATTTTCCTTTTTTATTTATTAAAAATTATATATTTATATGTATAAATTTAATTTTTATTTCTATGTTTTATGCTTTCTTATTTACTTGTAATAAATAATATTTTTTTTATCATATTTTGTAACATTTTTTGTGTGTAAAATATTCAAATTTAAGGTTAAATAGTATTAATAATTTGTTGATTTTTTTTAAAATTTGTACGACTACCTTTAAGTTCATATGCATATAAGTTCTAAGTCTTATGAAGGTCAATTAATTTTAATATACTTTTGGTGGGTTAATGTATGTATTAGAAATTTCCTTCTAAAAATTATTAGTTCAACCTAAAAAGTTGAAGATAGTATTTTCAAGATAACTTGAAAATATGACAAGTATTAATTATTCATGATCTCTTTATGAAGAAACTTCATTTCCTTTTGTATATAAAAGGAACATGTGAGAAAGAGAAAGACAAGAAAGTGAGAAAAACAACATAGAGAATAAATGAAAGGATTGATATTCATTATAGTATGAGATCAGAAATTCTAGTGAGAGACTGGGAGATTAAGTGTTATCCTCAGAGTGAGAGAAACAAATATTGTAATCATACTTTCTTAGTGGAGACATTGTTTGGACTAGGTCCCGTGAGTTTTTTATTTCTTAAGTTGAGAATGTTTTTTCACTTTAAAAATTCTCGATGTCATTATTCTATTTTGCTCTATTTTCTTTTGTCTGCTTGTTGCTTCCACAAATGCCCATTTTGTATCTACACCAAGGAGGGAAAATTAGTTTTGATTTTCCCAACAGTGGTATCAAAGCTTGGTTTTGATACAAGATGGAATGATTCTTTATCGATGGAGATATGTTCAAGTTGATAGCGGACTCCTATTGGAAACCCATGATGGAGGATCACTTATACTGTAAGGATATGCATGAACTTATTTCTTGCAAAGACAAGTCATAAGGTTCTTAAGTGCTAACGATTGGTAACTTTTGAATTGAAATAGTTGTTGCAATGATTCAAAAGTATATTGAAAGAAGTTTGTTTGAGCATGTGTCTACATACACAAATTTTTATGAGTTGTGGTCAAAACTTGAATCTATGATTCAAAAGAAAACTCCAAGAAATAAAGCATCTCTTGTTAGAAGACTAGTGAAACTTGATTACAAGGATGATCAAAGTATGATGGAGCACTTAAATTCATTCAAGGGTATTGTCAATCAATTGACAAAGATATATATGAAAATTGAATGAGTTGTAGACACTTTTGCTACTCATTTCGTTGCCTGAAAGTTGGGACACACTAGTAGTCACACTCAACAACTCAATCTCAGATGGGAAGATCTCAATGGACACTGTTTCAGACAGTCTATTGAATGAAGAATCCAGAAGAAAAGAAAGAAATACAAATTTTCAATATGAAGCAAATGTTATAGAGAAGCGAGAAAGAGGTGAAACCCGTGGAAGAAACAAAAGCAGATTAGGAACTAACTTAACACAATTGAACAGTTTACAAAATAAAGGTCTTTCTCTAAAGTATTCTAGTAGATGATCTCATGAACTAACACTTAGAAGTTGTTGAATTTTTTTACATGCAATGTAGTTAATTCATGTAGAATTATGTATGTGACATTAATACCATTTTACAAGGGATGACTTCTATTTATACTTTTGATAAAGGATTGTTGTAGATTTCATGTTGTTCTTTGTCCTTGTGTCACCTCATTTCAAAACACATTTGACTTTATATTTACAACTTTATTTATAGCACTCAAAATGTTATGTGAAATAAACTTTTTTTTTCCCTACAACTCATTTTGTGATACTAACAATACAATTGAGTACAAGTTCAATTCAACAAGAATCTATATTCACTTTATTCCAAACAACATAAATTGGTTGTTCCACTATATTCTTGATTTATTTAGCTATAAGAACCTTTATGCAATTAAGCAACTAAAACAAAAAAATTCACAACTCTTGAAACATCTTTCAAGAAGAAAAATAAGATATTAGAAACACTCAAAAATACCTATAACCGTGTATATAATAAAAAAGATATAAGGTGAATGAAATATACCTAAAGTAACACATATTCCTTAAACAAATCAGAAAAGAAAACTATAATACTTTCAATCTTAATTGATGATCTTGAATAATGAAGTTTCTTCAAACGGTAAAAGATGATTCTTTAAAAAATATTGTTTTAGAAAACAACTAAGACTTTTTGTAAGTATTTAAAAGAGAGTTTTAAAACCAATAAAATATTTTTCCTTTAAAAAGAAGTTTGAAAATCAAAGTGGTTACTAACTAAGATAATAAATTATTTTGTTCTCAAAGAAAATATTTCGAACCCATATAATTTATTAATCATAATATATTATTTATGAAAATGTAATTTTTATATTACATAATATAATCAATTACTGCTTAGAATAATTGATTATTGTTTAGAATAATCGATTATTTGAAAATAATTTTTATCAATGTAATCGATTTTTATTTTGACTAATCAATTAATTGAAAAACATTGAAAATGTTTAGCAACATAATCAATTATTATATGAGATCATTTATTTGCAAACCAAAAGAACCATTTAGTTTGATTTGTAATAATCAATTGTGAACTTAACATAATAAGTTATATGTCTTTAAAAAGTAAAACACCAGTTTTGAATGCAAGTTTGTTCAATATTCTTTTAAGATTGATTCATGTTTTACTATCATACTAAGAAAATGAACAAATGGAGAATGTAACCATCAACCATCAACTAGAAGAATCAAAAGATCAATACATTATGTTTATCAACAACAGTAGTGAAAAAATAATCAGTCCGACTTGTTTTGACTCGACCTGCTATTGGCTCTCCAAAAGTGACACGGGTCATGTTTGTCCACCAAGGTTATACGGGTTGAAATTAATAACCCAATCCTCTCGTCACTTTTTTAATTGTTTTTTCAATTTTTCTTTTTTTGTAATTATTATTTTTTGGATCTATTTGCTTGGTTGTAATCATTGATATCACTTTTTGAACAATAAAGATGCAAGGAAGAACAATAAAATTGAATCAAACTTAATATTCTAATTAAAGAAGATTTAATGCCTAACAAAATAAAGTATATATCAACCATACTTCAATCAATAATAATGTATACAAAAATTAATGTAGATAAAGTTCTATATAAAACATGGATCACTGTACTAGACCAAAGCGCTCAGGGCTTCGTGTTCGGTGGTTGGACCTTGGTGCATGGCATAGGCAGGTCAGCTCGACTGTTGGGCCAGTATAGTAGACCATGTGATTGGGCCCAATTTGGTTAGCAAACCCAACATGGCATAAGTTAACCTTTTATATGGTCACTGGTAAAGGGTATTTTTGAACATAGGGGTACACATAACACATATGGTGCCTAGGTTAAGTAAATGTTTCTTTAACTTAAGTATGCGTGCTTTAGGGCACATAGGGGCTAAGTTGCATGCTTGATAAAAGATAATGTCGCACCATGAGTAGGGTGCCCACATCGATAACGTTGCACCATGAGTAGGGTGCCCAGGTTAGCAAAATATTCCCTTGATGTTGGCGCATAAGTTGGTGACTTGCTGGCAGGTGGTTGTTTTGTTATTATTTTATGCACTCCTTAAAGATGAAATTCTTTTTTGTTGTAGCACCTTGAGAGAAGGTGCTCGTAAGCAGAATGTTTTCTTGTTAAGTATGCTTTCAGTTGAGATTATATTCTCGTGAACGAAAACTGTTACACTGATAGTTATAAAGAGGGGCTCGAGACCCCATGGAAAGGTACGCTGTTTCTAAGACTGAAATTGAATACTTCTTAAATTCTAGTAAGCCCTTTACTGACTTGATCGTCGGAGTGCAATCAACAGGTAAGATCTCATCTGTCTCATTGGAGCTACGTTCTAGAACTACAAGAAATAGGACAGATTCCTGAAGAGACCGCCAGAACTAGAACTTGTCATCAAAGTCAACAGGCGAGCAAGTCAACCGGCAAGAACAATCACTATCAATTTTAATTCAAAAAACACGAGTTTCCTCTTTAAAAGTGTTAAAAATAAAGAGTCTGCCCCCTGCTGAGTTGGTGGGTTTGGCAAGCCAAATCAATATGGGTTTGGGTTCAAAAAATTAATCCGCCTCACTTAAATGATGACGAACTGAAAGGCTAGCCTGCCGGACTGGATCCAATTTTTCATCTCTATTCAACAATAACTATATTTTATAAAAAAGTAATTTATATACATTATATAAATATATAAAATTTATATAATACCATTTATATTGAATTTTATAAAATTTATATAATACCATTTATATTGAATTTTATAAAATTATATATAATAAAGCATATATAAATTTATAAAATAAAAAAATAAAAAATAAAAAATATATAATAAATTTATCTTGTACCAAAATAATACAGTTTTAAATTTTAATTAAAAAATTATGACTAAAAATGCATAAAGATTGACTTTTTATACCGTGGTGTAACAAAGATTTGAAAGAAGCTGAAGGAAAATGAGAGCACAATATTGGGACACCACCCACCTATTCTGTTTACCTGTTTGCGTGTTTGGTTGCATCAAGGATTCAATTTCAACGCGGTTTGACACTAATCGTCCCAAATTCCGGATAATTAGATGAAGTAAATTAAAGTAAAATCATCGCAGGCTAGCTTCATACAGAATATGGAAAATCCTTTTCTTCCATTTTTGAGCGTTTCTTCTTTCGATTAACCCATGGATTCTCTTGCTGGTACGTTATAATGTGTTCTTCTGTCATTTTTTTATCTTCCCCTTTTCAAATATTCCTTCAATTTTGTCATTATCATTGTTCAATCTGAGCTTTTAATCCAATTTCTGGCATTTGCTTTTAGGTGATATTTTGCTACAATTACAAACGGGTCTTTATAATCTTCCCATTGGATAGGGTTTTGCTTTCCGGGTATTCTTGATTTGGTGTTTGGGATTGGGTAATACATAGTCATGGCTTCAAAAGATGCGAATAGCAGAACGTGGAAATGGACTTTGGGTTTGGTATACATATTTGCTGTGGCAACAATTTGGATAGCTGCTAGCTTTGTAGTGCAGTCCGTTGTTGATGATGGTGTGTCACCATTCCTTATTACTTATATATGCAATTCGTTGTTTGTGGTGTTGATTCCAATTGTTGAAATTGGGAGGTATTTGGAGGATTCTTATGGGGGTTTATGGTTTTGGCGGAGTGAGAAGAGTAATTCCCATATGGAAGGAAGGGTAAGACACTCAGAGCAGACTATCCTTCTCAAAGATAATGATGCAGGCAATGAAACTGAAGCCTTGGTTCTTGAAGAGGTTGATGTTGTTACTCAAGAAAGGAACAATGGTTCTGAATTGGTGCCAACAGATACAGTGATAAGGGTATTGGTTGATGATAAAGTTAATGTAATTGAAAAGGTTGATCATCAGCTTGACGAGAAAGGGCGGTGGAGTCGGTGTAGAGTGGCCAAAGTTAGTCTTTTGATCTGCCCAGTTTGGTTTTTGGCTCAACTCACCTTTAACTTGTCATTGAAGTATACTACAGTCACAGTAAGTAAATCTGTATTTCACCTCTGGGATTTCTGAGTTCTGTTTCACATACTTATCTGGCTCAATTTAGTACCTTCTTTTTATGTGATATGCAGTCAAACACAATCTTAAGCAGTGCATCCAGTCTTTTTACCTTCTTGGTCTCCCTAGCATTCTTGGGTGAGAGATTTACTTGGTTAAAGCTCTTCAGTGTTCTTCTTTGTATGGGAGGAACAATAATTGTAAGTCTAGGTGACTCGCAATCCGGTTTAGGAACAATTGCATCAAATCCTCTTCTTGGAGACATTTCCGCACTTCTTTCTGCAGGACTATATGCAGTTTACATAACTCTTATTGGCATGAAATTACCTGATAATGATGGAAAGAGTGGTGAAGCTAGTACAGCTCTGTTTCTTGGATATCTTGGGCTTTTCAATGTTTTCATTTTTCTTCCATTTGCCCTCATTCTAAATTTTACCAAGATGGAAAATTTTGGTACACTTACTTGGAAACAGCTTGGTCTGATAATCGGTAAAGGTCAGTATTCACTAGTTTGTACATTTTGTTTTGAATTTTAGAATAGTTCTTTACGTGTTCTGCACTTCTGCTGCTAACTGAAATTGTTATCTTCTATGACAGAAGAACGTATCTGTTTTTCCTTTATACTCTCTGTATGCCCTTTCCATATGTTTTTCTACAATAGCCAACTTCTACTGAGAACCATTCATTCAGACATAGGTTGTTTATAAATGTGCGCAGTTGTTTGTGCTGTCCAATTAATGTCTAAGGCGGAGCTCTTTCTGCTTGATGATTACTTATATCATTAGTGGATGATGATTTTAGGTATTATTAGAATTCAAAATTATTTAAGAATAGATAATAGGTGTCGTACATTGTAAAGGTTTTTTTTACGCTGAGCATCAATCACAGACTAGTGTGTAAGGTAAATTTGTTGTATTTTAGAATATCTACCTTAAAAAGTCATACAAAAGATAAACTTTGATTGGATAACAAATAAAAAAACTTACAATGATAATTGTATGCCCCTTACAATAACAACAATAAAGCCTTGTCCCACTAGGTGAGGTTGGATACATGGATGAGGTGTCATCATTTGATATGGTTAAAAACTAAAGTTTCAAGAATATTATTTAGCCTAATATCTCCTTTGTCAACTTCCTCCAATGTTCTTTTTGTTCTTCCTCTCCTTTTCACTAGAGTGAAAGTCATTCATTTTACTCTTCTGATTGACACCTTTTGTAGCCTTCTTTGTACATGTCCAAATCATCTTAACTAATTTTCTGTCATCTTTTTCTCCATTGATGCTGTACCACCCTTTCTTGTATATAATCATTCCATATTTTGTCTTTTCTTGTATGGCCGCACATCTATTTTAACATTCTCATTTCTCTACTCTCACTTTTTTCCCATGTTCTACCTTTAAAGCTCAACATTCACTACCATATAGTATAGGCTGGTGTTTGGCTGGATGTGTAGCACTCATATGATAAAACTGAGCTTTGAGTTTGGTAGTTACTTTCTTATCACAAATAACCTATGTAGCATAGACACTATACACGACACGAACACTTAGACACGTGTAATCTCCAAAATGTAGGACATGGAGATACGAATCTATATATTATATCATTATGAATTATATAAATTGACTACCAAGATTTATGTGAACAAGTGTGGTTGAGTTTTTTCTTTGAGGCAGAAAGATGCTTCCTATGAATGATTCAAAATGATTTGGTCCTTATTTCTATAATTGTAATAAAAACTTATACAATAAGTTTGAGTTTTTAAGAAATCATTGTATTTTTCCTTTATAAAATTGTGTCAGAACCATGTTAGAATTGTTCAAGACCCAACAAATATTTTTGAATTGGACACTTCAACAATACGTGTCGTATGCATGTCAGTGCCCGATACATGTGTTCGACACGGACACACCATTTAAGAGCCGTGTCCCAAGCTTCATAACCCTCTATGCCTTTCTCCATTTTCCATCCTTCCTGTATCTCGTATCCTATGAAACTCATAACTTCAAACTAATTTTAGTATGTTTCAGATTGCACATTTTATCATTACATCAAACTCATTTTTTTATGTTGCAGATTTTGCACATTTTAAAGGGAAACGGAGCGTAGAAAGTGACATTAATATCTAATATTGTTTTCATAACTTTTTTGGGTAAACATGATTTTTCGTAATATTTTTTTCCCATTCAGGGTAAAAGGTTTCTCTTTATCAGTATTATAAGATTCATATTATGGGCCATTTATTGTTAAGGCTCTTTGTTCAGTTCACTGTCAGTATAAACAGTTATGTACTATTAGTAAAGTCATTTTCTTTTGGTATAGTATAGACCACGTGCATTCTTCATAAGAAGTAATATACTTGAGCTGGGTAGCCTATTAAAACTTATATACTTTGTACCTACAGAAGATTAGATTCTAACTCAAATACGTCTGTAACATCAATACTTTAATTCATTGAATGACAGAGTAGTATAGAGCTTGAGAATTGGGGCTAGAGATGTCCCTTTGATAACCAATTGCTAAATATTTGAAACTAAAATTCCGTGAATAATATTAATGAATTTCGATTTGTGACACAAAAAAATCTCATCACCATTTACATGCATTAAAGCAAACTGTCCTCATTCCCGAGTATGATGACTTTTTAATCATTTATGTTCATACTTACTGACATCATGGAGAGAAACATTACCTTTTGTTTTTTCAATGATGAAAAAACCAAACCAGACTGGATCTATCTAAAGTTTGTGAACCAGTCAAGTGTCGGCTCCCTTTAATAGTAAAACTAGATCATCAAAGATTTGCCAGAGAATGTTATGAATTGAAAAGAGAAAGAAAAGAAATATTTTTATTGAATATAATGAAAGAACAAGAAATAGGAGAACACTCTCCCTTATAAGGATTTCTCCTTTGACGAAGAAATTGTTGGAGATCCCGCATAAATAAACTAGAGATGTGACCAAATTAGTATACAAATAAGTGCAAACTTCACGTCACAAGCTGATTTTGTAGGATTGAGTTATGTCTAAATCTACTTTTTAAGATACTATTAGAATCTATCCTTACAAGGTTTGTTGTTGGACTTATCGTGTCATCTTATATCAGACCATCCATAAATATCTATTTCTGTGCTTGAGATGTCTAGTCTTTGGTTTGAGGGGCCACATTGACGGGAGATATAGCCAAATTATATATAGCCAAATTATATATAGCCAAGTTATAGTACATAAGTTGGTGCAAATCACTTTACAAGCCATTCTTTTAAGATTGAGTTAAGTCAATTTTCTAAGAGAACTAATGCTCAATCTACAAAATGATGGGCCTGACCTGACCCATGATATTCTTGTAATTAGTAACTTTTCTAATTCCCTTTTTTTATATCCTAACGGAAGCATTTCAAAATCATTGAAGATTCAGTGGACTTTTATTAAATTCATTTTCTTGTCTAAGAATTCCCCATTAAAAGAGTGTCTTTGTTGGATAAAACCATTTGTACTTGACCTTGTTGAGATATTTAATGATATGGTCTCAAAGCCTCTATAAATATAACCAAGGTTTTCTACTCGAGAGTTGAACCCCTGATGCCTCCAATATTCTAAGCTGAGTTCATTTTAGTACTGCATAAGGTTGGCTTGTACATTGTCCATGCTTCAAGCCACGTGTTAGAAGTATGTTCTTACAAAACCATTCACGTATCACCTAACAACTTAGGATTTGGGATAGGTTTCATATTGACTTGAAACTAAAACAGGAAGACTAGCTCAAGCCTAAGAACTGTTTCATGGTAAATTACCATGCTTTTTAAATGGAGAACTTGTTTCTGATAATTGTAAAATTTCTTAGACCAGAATTTAAGAAACTGTAAAGGATGACCTAGCCATAAACACAACCTTTCCCCAGTTAACAGAGACAGGAAACAGTGGGAAGGAAAAAAAAGTTGCTAACTTCTTTTTTGTTGTGCATAACATTTCTTTTGTAAGTCCTAATTAGATTTTCTCAAGAAATGCTTTTCATTTTTAAGTCATTGTAAATCCTATGTTCATGTCAAGAGTACCATCGTTAGCTAAAGATACTTGTTCCAGAATAGGGTAAAAAGATTGAGTGAAATTTCTATACAATATCAAAGCTATTCTTCACCTTGTATTGGAACTGTCAAACTTAAAAACAGACAAAACCTTGTATTGGAATCGTAGTGAAGTGATGAGAATCTAGAAAGCCATTTATAATGTTATATTCTGCCTAATCAGTTTTCCTATTCATGGTATCATGCGGTATGCATCTTTATTATTGACTGAATATTTTATTTCTTTTTTATTTGATGATTACTTTTGGCGATTAAGTCAGCATAACCGATGAACCAAACTTTTTATTGCAAATTCAAAAAAGAATATTCAAGAGTCATTTTTCAGAAATAAAATAAATCTACATTTACACCTCAAACTTCAAATAAATGTCCCCACACTTTACTTCCTCTTCAACTGTTAATATTTTATTGCTTTCACAATTCCCATTTACTCATTTTATTTAACTTGTACATTTCATAATGAATGGATCTTTTCCTAATCAAAATTAGGATTGCTGGATAATGTGCTGAGTGATTACTTGTGGGCTAAGGCTGTTCTTCTCACATCTACCACAGTAGCTACAGCTGGTCTTACTATTCAGGTCCCATTGGCTGCTATTGTGGACACCTTGACTGGCAATGCTCCTCGCTTTATGGATTACCTTGGAGCTATAGCTGTCATGATTGGCTTTACTGGAATCAATATTCCTTCTGACACTTTCAGCAAATCCAGTGAAACTGCTGTGGAATTGGAAAATGAGAGGTTGAATATAGGGAATGAAGAGCTTACTTTTCCTAGAAGCCAAAATTGAGTTGCCATATCATAACTGTACATTCATTCATTCATTTCACGTCTTAGTTGAAGGTGGTCTTTTTGTAATCATACCAATTTAGTTGCAGAAACTGAAATATACTACTATACTCAACAGGAAGATAGAAAAACTAGAACAAGGGAAGATGGTTTACTAGATGAACACACGAGATTGCACCAGGAGAGACAAGAAGCTGCCATGTGGTTCAGCAAATTACTACTTGGTCGAGATTTTCATTGATTGTTTGGGTGCCTTGGTAGACCCCTTAAGATGGGGTTCACCCACGAACCACATGTACTCATCAGTTTCAGATAATGTTTTCTATTAATTTTGGATACTTTGTAAATGTTAGTTCTATACCTTAAACCGGATTAAAGGGTTTTAAGTCATAGTCATTCATTTTATAGTAGTTTTGCTTGTTCAATCATACAATCTGTGTAAAAGTGACACTATTATGTACCTGAAAATACAAGTCAATTGATTTGTTTTGTTCTTATTTTTTAAAACGATCCTAAACATAAAATAAAACATTTCTTTTATTTATTTATATATATATATATATAATTGAATTTAATATGATAAACATCACTGAATTTAATTTTAGTACCTTTACCCAATGTTAGTTTACAGAACTGGGTCCGTTACCAACTCACTCAGAATTAGGGCTTGAAGGATTAGTGATGGAATTGGTGAGTGATCAGTTAAATCTTATGGAAGAAGATATAAAGTAATGTATTTAACTAATATTTTTTTGCATAAATGAGATTCTTTTGAACCAAGTCTTTGGAATAAAAATAGAGAAAAAAAAATTGAAAAAGAAAAAAAAAGAAAATACTTTTATTAGAATATTTTTTATTTTATTTATATATATTTTTTATTTTATATATTATATTTAAAAAAATTAAAAAATATTGATCCATATAATATAATTAATTGTGTTATATTATTTTAATTTTTTATTAATTTAATTTCATATTTTAAGGAGATATACATTTTTTTTACTATTTTAACTTTTTGAGAAAAATAAATCATTGTCTTTCTCTTTCTAACTTCACATCCCCACTTCCGTGGATTTAAATAAAAACTTAATTTACCTTTCTTAATATTATTTTCTTTTCCTTTCTCATTTCACACTCCAATGAATGCAAACAAAAGCTTAACTTACGTCACTTTAATAATGTCTACATTATTAATATGTTTTAAATAGTATTATATTAGAAAGAATATATTATGAGAAACAAATATTTTTTAATTATGAGAAATTGAATTCAAGTAAAAAAAAAATATAAGTTATCATCATATGTAATATGTCGAGAGTAAGAAGGAAAAATGAGATCGTACTAAATGATTACATCATTGTCAATGTCATTAAATTATACAATTTTAATATAAGTTTTGTAAAATATTATTCACACATTTATTTAAGAGTATTTGGTGATGACTTAGAGATAATTATATCATGAAAATAAATTTATTTTATATTAATGATTAATAAGTGTTTAATTATTTTTTAACTCGATTTAGTATTAAAACTCTAAAACTTGAATTTTCTTTTAATTGTTTGAATTTTAGAACAAATAACACAAAATTAAAAGATGTTCATCACTAAATATGAATTTAATCCATAAGATCAATAAGAGTGAAAACTTGCATTTATGAGTAGAACAAGACAATAAACATAACATGAAGAATATAAGAACACAGTACACAAGATAGAATAGAAACTCTTAAAAGCTTCCCACTGAACATAAGTTTAATGCAAAAGATTATACAAGTGTGAAAGCATGCTTTTAAAGAAGAACATTAACATATAAATGTACATAAGATTAGAAGAAAAACATGGAGAAATAAAAACAAGTATGACTAGGCATAAAGAAGAAATAAATTAAAGGAGTGGAAGAGAGAAACTTCTATTATGGAGGAACTCACACCACTTGAAGTTGCTTTAACATAAGTCACTTCATCCTATCAACTAAAATAAGACCCAAACAAAAAATAACTCTTTCTTTTCAAGACACTTTAGAAAATGTTCTAGAAATTTAACTCACATTCAATATCATCAAAAATTGTTTATAAAGAAAATAAATGGCTATTTATATCCAACCGGTGCCACCGAGCTAAACCTAAATGAAATTCAAATAGTTTTAAAATGAAATGAAAATCTAACCTAATGGCCTTGAGTAGTTAAACAAAATTTACAAGTCATTAGAGGGAAACTTTGAATTTCAAAATTCAAATAAAAGAATTAAAAGAAATTTTTCATTGATTCGAATTGAGAGTATGCTTCCAATGATTGGTCATGTTTTTCTTGCTCTCTTTACAGGTGTTTTGCTTTCTTTTTGACTTTGATTCAACCTATAGGTTTGATGAGTTTTAAGTTTATCCTTTCTTGAACTTTTTCATATTAATGTTAATTGGGGTGGGAAGAGATGTGCACAGAAAAGAAATTAAAAGAAGAAAAAAAAGAAGAAAGTGGAAGAAATATTTGATTCGGATAAAAAATCAAGTTGCTATTACATTGTATGACACATGTATTTAAAGCACAAAAATAAAGAGTTGGTCTTAACCCAAGATACAAGCTAAAGGCCCAAAACACAAACCCCCCCTCAAGTTGGTGGGTGGATGTTCAACACGCCAAGCTTGGGAAGAAGTTTATGGAAAACATCACTGTTAAGTGACTTAGTAAGAAGATTTGCAGGTTGGTCTTCAGTGCTTATGGAAAGCATATTGAAGAGTCCTTATTGAAGCCTTTTTCTTACCACATGATAATCTATGTCAAGGTGTTTAGTCCTTTCATGAAAATTGTGTTTTTTGGATGATATGTCTACCAGATTGACTATTACAAAAAAGATTCACTCTATTGTGAGTGGTGATTTGTAGATCCTCAAGTAAGAAAGTGACCACTGAAATTCACAACATGTTGTTGCTAATGCACAGTACTTCGCCTTAGAGGAAGATCTCGATACAATGTTCTATTTCTTGGTTTTCCATGAGATTAATGATTCTCCAAGGAAGATGGTGGCAAATTCATGGAGCTCTTCTCGGAATCATGTGCAAAAGGGTGCAGAAGCTATGGATGTATATGTGCAAGATCCTCCTAAGAGCTATGGTGATCTTGAAGGTGCATGATGTGTATGGAAGTAGGGAGGTTCGGCCAGCCCTATGGTAGGTGATGAAGGTGAAGATTAG
>Ga0123342_1001774_pt1 | contig 36467 bp, 19 predicted proteins | sample Turbeawhitnodule_FD_89960 | JGI IMG/M metagenome (GOLD analysis project Ga0123342, IMG submission 89960) | Root nodule microbial communities of legume samples collected from Mexico - Turtle bean Mexico white nodule | ecosystem: Host-associated > Plants > Roots > Nodule | place: Mexico: Nepantla... | reverse complement strand
ATGGAATGGACAGAAAAGATAAAAGCAAGAAACTTTAAACAGAAAACCCTATAAAACTACATCAGTTGCGAAAAATGTAAGAAATCATATGAAAAGAAGAAAACCGCAATCAAGTAAAAAAAAATGCAAAATACAATATTGTATATAGGATTTCGGAAAAGTGAGGTTTGAAAGAGAGTAAAGCGGAGAGAGAGAAAAAATGAGATGTTTAAAAAGTGTTACATGACTTTGTTTAAGTGGTCAACATGTTGTGTGATGATTGGTTCACATTTTTCTATTTTAGGTATTAAACATTTGATTTATTTTTTCCCAAAAATCTTTGTGGTGATAAGTGTTCAAAAACTTCCTTCATAATGTACTTTATTTGTATTATTTATAGATACTAAAAAAAAGGCTCCAAACTTCATCAAAATTCAATTCAAATTTTAAATTTGATTACATTCTTTCCAAATATTCTACTCAAATTATTAGAATTTGCAGCAACCCAAACACGCCTTATGTATTTATTTGTGTTATGTGCTTTGTAATTATGATGCAATGAAAAAAAAAAACACAGAACTTAGAACATAAAATAAAATGCTGAAAATGAAAAAAATGCAATGAAGATTTCACAATACAAATAGAATAATTGGGAAAAAAATGGAGCTAACAATATGTACAAAATATGAACAACGAAAGATAAATACTTAATAACAAAACCAAAAGACAGTAAATAGAAAAGATAAAAAAAATTACAGAAATCAAACAAAATGTAATGAAGATTTCACTTAGATGAAAAAAAATGCAGAAAAGAGATGAATGGAATGGACAGAAAAGATAAAGGCAAGAAACTTTGAACATAAAACCTATAAAACCACATCAGTTGCAAAAAATGTAAGAAAGAGAAGAAAACCGCAATCAAGTAAAAAAAATGCAAAATACAATATCGTATATACAATGATAGCCATTATCATTTCAAATTTCAAAAGCATGCAACATTTCCACCGATCTCATATTGGAAAGAAAATCTTTCCATTACGCCATGTCCAAAGTTACCGAAATGGTGAAAAACATTAAAGGTAGGGTTTTATTTTGCAGTATAGGAAAGAGTGAAGCATGAGAATTTCTGAGAGAATTAGGGTTTCGGAAAAGTGATGTTTGAAAGAGAGTAGAGCGTAGAGAGTGAAAAATGAGATGTTTAAAAAGTGTTATGTGACTTCTTTTTAAGTGGTCCACATGGTGTGTGATGATTGGTTCACGTTTTGCTATTTTAGGTATTAAATATTTGATTTATTTTTTCTTGAAAATCTCTTTGGTGACACGTGTTCAAAAATTGCCTTTTAAGTGGGTTTATTTGTATTATTTATAGATGAAAAAAAATGCAAAAAAGAGATGAATGGAATGGACAGAAAAGATAAAAGCAGAAACTTTGAACAGAAAACCCTATAAAAATACATCAGTTGCGAAAAACGTAAGAAACCATAGTAAAAAACAAAACAAAAATTATATTAAGCAATGGCAAAAGAAACTAATAACAGAAACAGGAAAAAAAATTATATAAACATATGGGTCACGGAAACTGATGAACAAACTCAGTAGAACACAAATATAATAGAAATGATAAAAAAAAATCTAAACAGTATAAAAGATTACCTAGTCCATGGAGAATGAAAAGAAGAAAACCGTGTAAAAAAATGCTCAATACGACATTGTATATATAGTGATAGTCATGACCATTTCAAATTTTAAAAGCAAACGCCATTTCCACCAATCTCTTATTGGAAAAAATAGTTTTCCATTACGACATGTCCAAAGTTACTGAAATGGTGAAAAACATTAAAGGTAGGGTTTTGTTTTGCAGTATAGGCAGGAGTGAAGCATGAGGGAAGCTGATGTAAACCAAAAATACATAAAGATGACCAAGGATGTTGTACTTGAAAGGTCATCTCAACAAGCAAAGAAAGACTTCATCACAAAGAGGAATGGACAAGGGTCAAAGCACTTGAAGTTCTTCCTATTAGTCTTCTTAAAATAATTAGAAATATGTTGTAAATAAGTGGGCTCACATAAAGGGTCGAAATAGTAAAGAATAAACAAAAGTAGAGTAGGTTTTATGTAGAACATAAAAGGAAGGTGTGGATATAGATATAAGGGGTGTTAATGTACAAAGATAAAAAGAAGGTGTATGTGTAGTTTTAGGATGTCTCAAAGTAAGAAACCAAGTCACACCTCCCTTGTGACTTGGAATTGGCGCCAAATTCAAATGCTTCTCATTTGAATTTTCCCACTTTAATTTCAACCCTCTCACACTATAAATAGAGGTGTTATGCTCATGTAAATTCAGATTTGGAATTTGAAGAAAAGTTACCATACACAAATTGTGAGTTGTGAGAATTGTTCTCCTTCTACTACTCTTATTTTGTGAATTTGGAAAGCTCTCAAGTGGCGGCATCTTGCACTTATCTTGGATCAATCACCATCCAAGTGGCGTGTTATTCCTTTCCATGGCTTCATTCACATAAGTTCTTCCTATCATTCATCTTCTAATTCCTTTTTTTCCATTCCATTCAATTCCAAAAAAATGTTGTGTTGTCTTGTTCTTCAATTCTACCGATTGTTCTTGTTGTTCTTGTGTTTCCTTTTCAATTCTGCACTTATTTCTTCATTCCAATCGGTTCATTTGCTTTATATTGTGTTTATATTCGGTTTAATGTGTTGATCTTGCTTTCCTTTCAATTTCCGTATTTATATTGTTGTGTAAGAATATGGCACTCATGTTCATGAGTTTGGTTCATCATTTGGAAGACATTGAACTCCATTGATGTTTCCTTAAGCCTCCTTATTGTGCTGCACCTTGTCTTCTTTTAGTCAATTCCTCATCATGTTCTTAAAGTGTCACAAATTAATGAATCATCTTAAAATCAACTCACATCAGAAGCGTGAGAGTTTATGAGAGAATTAGGGTTTCAGGAAAGTGTGAGGGCTTGAAAGAGAGTAAAGCGAAGAGAGAGAAAAATGATATGTTTAAAAAGTGCTACGTGGCTTTTTTTAAGTGGTCCATTGTGTGATGATTGGTTCACGTTTTGCTATTTTAGGTATTAAACATTTGATTTTTTTTTACCCAAAAATCTCTATGATGACACGTGTTCAAAAATTGCCTTCTAAGTAGGCTCTAGTTGTATTATTTATAGATTACAATTCAAAAAAATTGTTATTTTATTGAAATATAATATTTTATTACAAAAGGTAAATGTAAGGTGAATGTATTTTTTGAACAGTAGTGTCAAAGAGTTCTAAGACTTCAGTCACCCATGGCTTCTCTAGATGTATGAACTCTTTTTCAGCTTGTGTTTCCTTGTTTATGTGCATATGCTTATAAGGTATCTCCTAAGACTGGACATGGGCACTTGTAATTGTAAAATGCATAGAACGGAGAAAAAGGACTGAACATTAATAAGATAATAGGAGTTATTTCAATTTTGATACATCATCACATCCTAAGAGAGTAAGTTAAGTTAATTCACTTTCAAAAATAATAATAAAAAAACATATAGACAGATTGAATCAATAAAAACTGTGAGAAACCTGATCTTGTAAGTTTTCTATATATCCTATTTTCATTTTTTTATTTCCTTCTTTAATTTTTATTTCAAGGAACAATACTCAATTTCCATTAATTTTTCATTCTTTTATTTCATACTAAATTTTGATAATCAGAAAGTCAAACATTCAATTATTGTAGATTCGATATTATTATTTTACAATAGTTCACTTGAGTTTTTGAGGTATAACCGAGGAGAAAAATAAAAAACAAATAGAATATAATTAACTGCTTTTACATAGTAAATTTCACTATGAGTTGCGCATGAGGTATATACTAAGATAGAGATTGAAACATGAAAAAATCCATCATTTATATAAAAATCTCAGCCGAAAAACAATCATAAAATGGAAAACATGTTTGAAAACTTATTTCATTCAATCATAAGGATTTCTAAATTTTTTTAATAACTCTGGTATTTCGTATCCAAGCATGTCATCAACAGCTTGAATCATTTTGGGCTTTAGTTTCTCAAATTTGTCAATGCTATAGCCACTCAAAACCTCTCTGAAGTGTTCTACATTAGGAAAATCACCAGCTGGTAGATGAAACTCCCTTTGAACCTGTTTAACAAGGTCGTATATGATAAGAATTAAGAAATTAGGGGAAATAAGGGAGAAGAAGTGAAAGGAGAGACCTTTCTAAATTCGTCTTCAAGATTCTCTATAAGCCTTTGTTGAGCCTTAGCTTTGCCCATCATTGCAGGCATCTCATTCCTAAGATGACTAATTATATACGCATGAATTTTAGCAGATCTAGCACGTTTCACAAATTCATTGATCTGCACAGTTCCAACGACATCAGAATATAGAACCAGAAAAAGAAAAGAATATATTACAGGATAAACAAATATTAGGAGGATTACTAGAACGATCTGCAATATGCACATAATTCACATATTTGAAATACCAGGAGAAACAATATTATGAAAATAGGACCCTACCCGACTGTCGCATGCCTTTCTTGGAATATCTACCAAATCTGCAAGGAGATCATTCTGTTCCTTTTCAAAGAGCTCCTGTCCTAATGGGCCAACAAAGCCTTCGTTTATAGGCTTATCATTAAATGAGCTGGCAATGAAAAGAAAAATAAAGTTATACCTGATGTTCGAGAACTAGTTAGAGGAATCAATAGATGTGATATGAAAGCACTGTGAAACATCAACAAATGCTAAGCATTTTAAAAGTAAAATTCAACTACAAAGTGTCAAAAAGATCAATCAATTGGTCAACAAAACTGAGATCGAATAATGTTCAACAGAAACAAGACAGTACAATCTTAAATGAATGGTTAAATACTTGAATGAGTCACTGTAAATAAAGCAGGAATCATTAGCAGTACGTAAAAGATGAAACCTACCCAATATATACACGCATAACTTCTGGAGTATTAAGAACTTTCCCCAGAGACCACATCAATGCTCCATAAACTCTCATGAGCTACGTTATTAAAATGAGGTATGGAAATAAGTCAAAAGTGAATCACAAATTTATTTAGACCAGGATAAATATAGTTGACGGCAGTGCATTACTTGTTGAGTATCAATTTGGTCCGCTTTATTCAAAACCACACGTATCTTGTCATCATGACCATGTAGAGCTCCAATTACACGTTTAAATTCATCACTAATGTCAAGTTTATGAGGGTCAAATAGGAGAAGTATCAGATCACATTTTGCAGCAAACCAAGATATAACACCGGTGAAGTCATAACTTCGTTGAGTCCTTTGTTTTTCTCCAGAGAGGACACCAGGAGTGTCCACAAAGGTTATTTCATCTAGCAGCTGAAAGAAAAAATTGCTTCAGGTTCAAGGACAAATAAATGACACAAGTTGTAAGTATATATATATATATATATATATATATATAGAAAACTCACTGGATGTGGCAGTTGAGAACATTGGAACTTCGACAAAAATGAGCCACCAAAAGTTGTCAGGCCACTAAAAGGCATATCAGCATCAACAGCTATTGTGTTTCCAGGAATACTCCTTTCATCAGGACCAGACTACAAGTAAAAAACATATTCAGCTTTGAACCTCCATGAGCACAAGCAAAGCACAAATGAACAAGAAAAGGGGACAAATTAACAATTTTCAAAACCAATGCTATAAAAAAAGATTATGGTACCATGACAACCACAAATCTGTCAGTTGTAGGCTCTGGTCCGATGTGTGCACCTGTGCGAATAATTAACAGGAGATAGGATCAATAAAGTAATTTACATCCCTTCATATATTATTTGTACTAAGGATTTCAAATAATGCAGCTGCTACACCCACGACTTAACCAACCTGGATAATCGCATCTTAGCAAATGTTTTATGAAGGTTGTTTTCCCTGTGGAATATTGACCAAGAAGCATGACCATTGGTTTAGCATCAAAATCACTGTTGGTCTGAAAGACAAACCATAGACATTCTTAAACTGAATATTTCACATTTACCTGAATAATAAGTCATCTTAATTAATTAATATGCACAAATGTGCAGTTCACAAAATTTGACATTTTATTTATATATTGGGTGTATAAGTCACTAACCAATAACGGAGATACAAAATCATTGAATTGATAAGTGACCTCCAACGGCTTTAGCTTTTCCATGTACAATCTCTTCAAGCCATCAATTATTGATGTAACTGCACTGAGAGATAACTAAAATAGACCAAACTTTTATAATTAGAATATACCTGGCAACCAACTAAAGTAACACAAGGCCTATGTAATTGAGCTTGAAAAGTAATGAGTTCACAAGCGCACATTATTAATAATTTTAACTTGGTAATCACATTGATCCAATATTCCCTTGTATGCATCAACAGATTTGTCAGCAATGAATGTATGCAAGAAGAATGCTATCAATTCTGAATGCATCTATCTCTTAAAATAATCCAACCATTCACTAGTTTAAAGGTGTCTTTTAATTTTTGCACCATATGTTAACTATCCTTAATTCATACAATCTTCACAAGAACAAACCAAATTTAAGACATTTTTACATATTGGTTGTTCACCTGTAAAACGAAAGTGACTTTTCATTTTCTAAAATCTTTTAAAAGAAAACTACTTATTGTTGTTAAAATGGGCATTGATTTGGGGGACTCACTTTCTTCGCAGATTTTGGAGCAGCCCATGAATTGAGGGACAAAAGCTGAGGTTGAGCAGTCCCTACATATCATCAGTAAATAATAGAATCAATATTAATTAAACAGTACAATGACATGAATATGGAAAAAAATTACATGTCTAACCAGATGCGTCAGGTTGGGAATGCAAACTCTTTGTTTTCTGAAAAAAAAAAGGAAAGGAAAAACATTAAGAAAAACAATCAACAGTATTAATATTATTCAATTTCTAAAGACAAGGTGAGGTACAAAAATAGCTTACAGCTATTAAAGCATCAAGCCCTTCCATTACTGGAGATTTAATATTTTCCTTGTCAACTGAAATAAAAAGAAATGGAATAATTAAAATGCATTGGAAAGAATGAATACTGAATACTACAAAGTATTAGGAACGACAGACAACGAATTTAGACACAAGAGAAACTTGTCTCTTTGAATCCAAAAGATAACATATATTCCTATTGCAACAATTTTTGTGAACCATTACTCAAATTGAGACCAACAGCCTCCCATTTCACAAGGCTCAAGAAGTTTAGTAGGTTATCCATTTCTGTACGTATCCGGACCAGCAGATTTTCTCAGGCCTGTTTCCCTTTCAGTACTTCATGAAATTTGGATTTATAGGACTTGAGAAATAAAACCTCAATAATGAAGCAGATGAACTTTCTTTTGCACACATACATGTCAGTTAATTCAGCCTTGCAGTGACACAATGAATGACTCGAATCACGCCAAGTGATTCACAGCCCACATATAAAAGCGGCCATGAAATGGGATCTCACTTAAGTATCCTTACCACCACACATGGAACACGTCGTTCCACAAGAAAGCGGGTAAGCATCTTATAAGGTAAAGGCAAACAAATAGCCAGCATGAATGGCATTACATAAGTGAACTTACTTTCCGCGTTAAAGATATCTGAGTTGATATCGTATCCTGCTTGTGCCAGCGCAACGAGCTGTTTATTACAACAAACATTCAATTGAAAGTAAGATTCTGATATCAGATTGTCCATATTAAAACCAAGAACCGATAATTCAAAACTCGAACCTGCATTGCGATAACAAACTCTTGAAAACCTAGAAATCCTTGTCTTTTAGCATCAGCGATGGCCCAAACCTATGGAGAGCAATTAAGCAAGTGTAGGTTAAATTTCATTAAAATCGGAAATACAAATAAACTAACTCAACTTACGAAGAATGATTATAGCTGAAAAATCAGTCCCGGTAACTTAATCCGAGACTGACACAAAAATTGAAGACTCCTTGAAAATTGAAAAATGAATAATAGGAAAGGGAATATACACCTGCTTGAGTTGAGAGCGAGACAAGTTGGAGAGAGAAAAGAACGTGGTTGCATCATTTCCAGAGATACGGCCATCTCCGTCTACGATCCAAAAAGAGAAGAAAAGAAAAAAGAATGAGTTGCATCCGAATGCGAATGGAGTTGAAAAATGAAAGGAAGCGAAGCAGTAAAACCTGAATCGGCTGAGTTGAACCATTCTTTGTACGTCGTCGATTGCTCTTTGGAACACGAATGGATCCAATCGGAGACTGTTTTCATCTTCGAAAGCGAAGGGTTTGATTTGAACAATTCCTAGGCTGCTACGCAACGCAACCCCACCCTCGATCTCGAGGGTTTGCTTATAGTTCAGTTGAGAGTTCCTTTCCTTGCTTTTCAATTTTCGGAAAGATTAGACATCTAAGTGGAGTTTTGCTATGGTGATTAGCGGCTAGATCCTGTTTAATTAGTTTGCTTCTGATGGTACCCTTAACGCAACACAGTATGCTTATTTTCTCACCATTTTCGAACTTTTGAATTGCAGCGCCACTATCTAGGGCCCCACTTCTGCTCCATTCATTAACAAAAATGTTAACTAGTTAGGTTTTGATGCGACTATTCACAATTTTTAATCTTATTTTCCAAACAAATCTTGGACATTATAAAAGGGATTCAGATCAATCTTACAAAAATGTGTTGAAAGAGAGTTTCTACTTTGGAGCCTATTCTATGAAATTAGCCTCTTAACTATTAAATTACAAAAATGTTTGTTTGGTAAAACTTTTTTTTTTTTCTTAATTTTTTTTTTTTATATATATTTTACTCTCTAATACACAAGGGGAATACAAATTTTCTTTGTATTTTTTTTTCTTTGATTTTATCTCATTTATGTTTGAGTCATTATCTCTTTTTCATTTGCAATTAGGGTTCATCAGAACCTCTCTTTCTCCATTGTGACTACATGCGTTCCATTGAAGCACCACATCAGTCAAGAAATATTCATCTTCATTGACAGTAATATGATATCAGAACTCTTCGAATGAAGAGCTCTGTTACGCTTCTCTCAAATCTTTATTTCCCCATTTGCGGTTATTAGTTATCTTTTTTGTTCTCTTTCAAAATCTTGATTGAGTTTCAAAATTTCTTAGGCAATGTCTAATGAAAACCCTAATTTTCATAGTCTTAACAGTAGTTGCACTATTACATGCAATTTTTGTGGTAAATACAGTCATACTGAGGTTGTTTGTTTTCGCAAAATGGGTTTTCCTTGTGGTGGTGGTGATGTTAAAACCTTAAAGTTTTCATCTACTAGAAAAGTCTACACTTTTTGTAATCATCTTGCCCACACTGTCAACACCTGTTATAAAAAATATGGGTTCTTTCTTGGCTACAAAATCACCAATAGGACATCCCAAGCCAATAATATGATTACTACTAACACTTTTTCTAAAGAACGGGATCTAAAGGAGATTCAACTTACATCACAACAACGTCAATTCCTAACCAACATTTTGCGTCAGCAAAACCTTGAGGATCTTGCCCCTCACACTCAAATTAATCAAGTTTGCACCTTCACTGCGGATGAAATCCCCAATTTTGAGCAATCTTCAACAGGTAAGTTTCTTTCTTCACTATCTATTATAAAAGAATCTTGGATTATTGATTCTGGTGCCACGAATCATGTTTGTGCCTCATTTTCAATTAAACTTAATATTTGTCTCTAAACTCACACACTAACTTAAATGCACTTTAACTTTCACTTCAACCCATTGCATTCATTATACAAGACAATCTCACCCCCGTTCTAAACTGCATTGTTTTGCTCCTTTTATTAATTGTAATATCACGGACAAAACATTGTGGCGCTATAGATTGGGAAACCCTTCACTTGAAAGATTACATTTCTTAACCAAACAATACTCTTTTATTATTGTTGACACTCATTATGTATGTGACACTTGTAGTTGTGCAAAACAGAGAAAACTTCCTTTCACTTTAAGTAATATTGTTATCTCTACTATTTTTGATCTTGTACACTTTGATATTTGGGGACCCTGTTCCATAATTTCTATGGAAGGTTTTCGTTATTTGACATGGCTCAGCAGGAGGTGCAGTATGAGGAAAAAAAAAATCAAAAGCAGAATTATATGCGTTAGAAATAGCAAGAGACAAAGTGTTGGGGGTCTCTAGGTAAGCCACTATCCAATTTATATGGAAAAGAGTTTTCATGAAAGATTACATGTCTTGATATCCCTATGCTATGAAACTTTAAATTTAAGACAATATAACATTTTGTATTTTGCGGGAAGCCAAGAAAAATACCTTTGATAGATCTATCATCTAATTTCTTCCTATGTGCAGTAATGGTACTAGCATAACAGAGGCAACTAAACATTTTTAAAAAGAAAATGTCATACGGTTTTCCAAACAACATTTCATGAGGAGTGATGTTATTAAGTAATGGAGTAGGAATAACATTTATTAAGAAAACAACATTAATTACAACAAATTCCCAAAAAATAGGAAGAAGATTTGCTTGAAAAAGTAAAGTTCGGGTTACATTTAGTATGTGCTAATGTTTACGTTCCACAATGTCATTTTGTTATGGTCTTTCAACACAAAATTTCTGATGTATAATTCCCTTTGAAACATAAAATATTGACATAACAAACTCAGCATCATTGTCAGTACGAATCGTTTTGATATTAGTTTTGAAATGATTTTGAACGAAAACAATGAAGTTAATGATGTGTTGGCGCACTTCAGATTTGTTATGCAGCAGAATAACCCAAGTATAACGCGAGTAATCATCAACAATAGTCAAGAAATAATGAAAACCTTGCATAGAAATTATGGAACAGAGTCCCCAAATATCAAAGTGTACAAGATCAAAAATAGCAGAGGTAGCAGTATTACTTAAAGTGAAAGGAAGTTTTCTTTATTTTGCACGACTACAAGTGTCACATACACGATGAGTATCAACAGTAATAAAAGAGTATTATTTGCTTAAGACATATAATCTTTCAAGTGAAGGGTGTCCCAGTCTATAGTGCAACAGTGTTTTGTCCGTGATAATATTACAATTAATAAAAGGAGAAAAATAATGCGGTTTAGAACGACTAGAAGTAGGCAAGGTAGTGATAAGGTACAAGCCAACAATGACTTTAACTGTACCAATCATCTCTTGGGTGAGATTGTCCTGTATAATGCAGTGTCTTGAAGTGAAAGTTAAAGTGCATTTAAGTTGGTGTGTGAGTTTAGAGACAAATATTAAGTTTAATTGAAAATGAGGCACATATAACACATCAGACAAATTAAACTAATCAGAAAAACGTACTAAACCAGAATATGTGGCATAAATAGTTTTGTCATTTGGGAGACTAATTAAGACAGGTTTAATTTTAGTGCAAGTAGTAAAAATGCTCAAATTGTGGCAAACATGATCCGTGACACCAAAATCAATAAGCCAAGATTCTTTTATAGCAGATAGTGAAGAGAGAAACTTACTTGTTGAAGATTGCTTAGTATTGGGGATTTCATCCGCAAAGAAGGTGTCGACTTGATTAATTTGAGTGTGAGGGGCAGGATCCTCAAGGTTTTGTTGAGGCAAAATGTTGGTCAGGAATTGACAATGTTGTGATGTAAGTTGAATCCCTTTCACATCCTGTTCTTTAGAAAAAAAAACTCAGAAAAAATGTCAGTAGTAGTCATATTATTGTCTTAGGATGTCTTATTGGTGAATTTGTAGCCAAGAGAGAACCCATATTTTTTATAACAGGTGTCGACAGTGTGGCCAATATGATTACAAAAAGTGCAAACTTTTCTAGTAGAAGAAAACTTTGAGGTTTTAACATCACCACCAGAAGGAAAACCCACTTTGCGAAAACAAACCGCCCCAGTATGACCAAGACTAGGGTTTTCATTAGACATTGCCTAAGAGATTTTGAAACTCAATCAAGATTTTGAAAGAGAACAAAAAAGATAACCAAGAACACCAAAGGGGGAAATAAAGATCAGATAGAAGCGTAGTGGAGCTCTTCATTCGAAGTGCTCTGATACCATATTACAGTTAATGAAGATGAATATTCCTTGACTGATGGAGCGCACATAATCGCAATGGAAAAAGGAGGTTCTGATGAACCCTAATTACAAATGGAAAAAGAGACAATGATTCAAGCGTAAAAGAGAAAAAAATAGAGAAAAGAAAATACAAAAGAAATTCTTTATTCACTTGTGCATTAGAGTGTATTAGAGAGTAAAATACATGTATATATTTAAGAAAAAGACTAAGACCTAGCTAAAACAGAAAAAGAAAGTTCGACCAAATAAACAAAACCCAATAACTTAAAAAAAAAAACTAAATATGTTAACAACATGCTTATTAGTTTTTCTGCTGTTGTTTCGTTTCACTTTTATTTTTCAATATAACAATATATTTTGAAGAAATCAGTTTTTTTATTAATTTTTAATTTTAATGATTGGTATTTTTTTTTATATTTTAATGCTTTCTTTGGGTCAATAAATGACTTTGAGGGAGAGAAATAAATGAATTTTACGTAAAAGGTTTAAAAGAGAGATTATTTCGATCAAGAAAAAGTTAAAAAAAAAGATTTATGTATAATGTAATGAGTGTAGTTGATTAATTTTTTTTAATTGATGAAATGTAAGATTACAATTTTGTTCTTATTATAAAACTAATTAAAAATTAAATTAAACCCGTTTCAATTAAGACATGATTTCCATTGCACTTGAATATCTCCATTAAAAAATAGAAATTATGTGACATTATTGATATATGAAAAATTATTAGATAAAAATAAATAATATTTCAATACGTATATTTATAAAAAAATTAATTAAAAATATATTTTATATTAAATTTTATATTATTTATTTTTGTTATAATTAATATGATTATTATTATATAAATTTATTTGTTTTATTATAAATAACTATATTATTTTTACAATAATTATAATTATACTTTTATTATTAATAATATTTGTTTTTATTAATAATATTATTAAATATTTTTATTTACATAATTTATTTAGTATTTAATATTTTTATTATATTATATTATATAATAGATTTGTAACATCGATTATATATATATAATGTAATTAATTATTCTTATAATAATTATAATAAATAAGTTAATATAATAATGACAATAATAAGTAAATTAGTATATTTTAAAATTAATTTAATACTTAAATATATATTTTTAAATAAAATTATTATATTTAAATTTTGTTTTCAAATTAGTCTTCATTATTATGTGTTGGTGTAGAGAATTGTTGTATAATTATTATAAAAGTGGAAGGTTACATTGTATCACAAACTTACTCATATTTTGAAGCATAATAAGCTTAATCAATTATGGCATTTTGAATTTTTGTCACCATATTGCATTATGGGAAAAATAGTAGTACTTTTAAATGCTCTTCACAAAACTCTGGTGTCATTGTTTGCTTTTGCACCATAAAGTTGTTATATAGTATCTTTCTCCACTTCGTACAAGTGGCTCAACTCCTTTACTAGGCGAATACAGTATCTCCATAGTCCAAATACAAAGGTTTGGTATTTTCGTGGTGGCTTCCGATTTCGGCATATTCCTTCAGTATACGTCTTTCTCTGGAGTCATAACACACAATACCCGAAAGCATCTTATAAAAGATCCTCTTACCTTTTTCTTTTTTTCTTCTTTCCACTTTCTATAAATATATATTCTACACTATTTCTCACCACCCTGCCTCCAAATCTTTATCTATATTTATTAATAATTTATAATAACACGATAGACAGATCCTCAAAACTGGAGATCCCGTGAATCAATCAATTCGCTCCTCAATCGCCTCCTTGGCAGTTCAGTTCTTCATTTTGGCGCCAAAACCATGAAGCTCGACAGCTCCAACGGCCAGCCGCCTCTTGCCCCCCACCTTCCGCCGCCGCAGGATGCCGACACCGATGCCGACACCGAGGAGATATTCGTGCCGCCGCTCAACTTCGCCATGGTCGACAACGGCATTTTCCGGTCTGGCTTTCCCGATTCTGCTAACTTTGGATTCCTGAAATCGCTCCGTCTCCGTTCCGTAATGTCAGTTTCATTTTCTTTCCTTCTTCTATGTCTCATCGTCGAGTTCGGCTTTCAGAATTTCACGGTATTTCAGTTGAATCCGTATTTATTTTGGTGCAGATGTTTGTGTCCTGAACCGTATCCAGAAACGACGTCGGAATTTTTGAAGGACAACGGAATAAGGCTTTATCAGTTCGGGATCGATGGCTGTAAGGTATGTATTATTCCTTTTGTGATCGTCGCTTATACTCTGAGCTGAGATGCTTCTTTATTATTATTATTTGATGAAGTTTGCCATTTTTTTGTCTGCCTATTTACTGGAGTTACTTGATTCGAACATCCTGAATTTTTGCATAAACTTTTTACCCAATTTTCTGTACTTTCCTATCCAATTCTGACAGATTTTTTTTATACTTTTCTAATTTTAGTTTGGATTATTATTTTTATCGGTTGCTGCGGTGCTTGGGCACTGTTCAATTAGTTATTTGAAGACGATGTCGAAAATAATAAGATCTAAATATGTCAAAATTACTTTACTAAGATTGCATAAATTTCTTGAATACTTCCTCCAGTTATAAATGTTCCTTCAAGGAGCTATATAAAATCAAAAGCATTTAGAATATTGCCAAACACCAATTGCAAGCATGCATGTGTATGCAACTGCAATATACAATGTGATACATAGGGGAAATTAACTGATTGGTTTCAGTTGTTTTAAGGACTTATATTCACTATAATTAACTGTCACGCTACTAAGATAGACTAAGAGAAAGAGACTCTTTACCTTCACTTATAGGTCTTAATGTAGTCTCTTTTTTTTTGCCTCATATTGGTTATTCAACTCCAATAGTTGGTTGTGATGATTAGATTAAAACTTTGATATGTTTGTCGATTCATAGGGAAAGTTCATTAAGTTTTTAAAAATATTCTTTGGAAAAATTACCTGGTTTTACTTCTAGTCTAAGAATTTAGCCAACTATACCCAGTAATTTCATGTTCTAACTACTGCTCAATTTCTCTTCCGTATAAGATTGATAAACTATTTTATGGACAAAGGTTATTTTGAACCGAGTCCCCCTCCCTTCAAGGTCCTTTTTTGAAAACCAAAATTTCACTTTTTGTGCATGTTACCACATTTTCCTTTAAAGAAACGGTTTCTCTACTACACATTACTGCTATAATTAAATGAGTTGCCATTGGCTTTAGCTTGTAATTGTTTTTTTTTTTTTTGCTGTCTTTCACTTTACATGATTTCTATCTGTTAGCGTTATTTTCTTCTTCGAGCTAATCTAAGAAAAATTGCGGCTTCCCTCTCTTTATCCTAGCTAACATTTCATATTCCTATTGAATTCATGACAGCAGCCAGCCCTGAAGTTATGAAGTTCTGGAATCAGTTATTTCCTTCATTCTCTGTATAAAGCTATGTCAGGATAAAAACATTCGGATTATTCATTACCCTCGGCATACTCTTGCCTCATTTAAGAAGTTTAGCACAAATTAACCTTTTTTCACCTCCGCTTACCAACAATTATATACATAGTCCGCCTTTTTGTAAAACTGGTTGTAGGTGCTATAAAGGCAAATCCAATCCAGGACTGATCACTTCCGCTTACCACAAATTAAGATGCTTCTGTGTGCTCGTGAATTTGATCTTTAGGTCTAATTAATGTGGCAAAAGTTTGGGGATTAAGAAATGACTGACTCGATTTTCAAATATACAATGCTATCATACCAGATGAGTGAGTAGCCTGACGTTCTTTAAGTAGTCAAAAGTAGTCACCAATCTTGTATCTTACCCTGTCTAGTGCAGACTCTCATTTTTTCCTTTGAAATTAAGCTTTAGTTGGAGTTTGAAGGTGCCTCGTATGCTTGCCGGATAATTATTATTACTATTTTCCATTTGAAATCTGTCTTTATCTGAAAATGAGGTTATCTCAAAATTGAAGCAATCCCTTTTCCCATTAATTGCCTTCTCATGCCTGAAACTCCGTGGGCAGGAACCCTTTGTCAACATCCCAAACAATACAATTCGGGAAGCTTTGAAAGTAGCCCTCGGTATTTAAAAATCTCGAACTTCACTATTAATACAGCTTCAGCATTTTCACTGAAATACCGATCTAATTGGTGCTTGATTTTCTGTCTCCAGATGTTAAAAACCATCCTCTTATAATTCATTGTAAACGAGGAAAGGTTTGCACTATCAATTTGTTCTTCAAAAATTTATTTTCATTAATATTTTGAATTATTAATCTCAAATTGTTCAGTGATTTACCATGATCAGCACCGCACTGGTTGCCTTGTGGGATGCATAAGAAGATTGCAGAGGTGGTGTCTATCATCTGTTTTTGACGAGTACCAAAGATTTGCAGGTGCCAAAGCTAGGGTGTCAGACCAGAGGTTCATCGAATTATTTGACATATCCTATTTGAAGCAACAACAACTGCCATTTTCATGCTCAATGAAATAGAAACAAATATCAGTTTCTAGAAAGTTGCGGCTTCCTCCCATGGAGTATTTCCATGATGAAGTGAAGTTTAGTTTCTTTCCCCACCGTAACTTAAAGCAGGATCAGTAGGGTTTTTCATGAGATCTTAAACTTCGTGATTTATACTTCTCCACCAAATTATCTTATGATGTAGTATCCAAAATTTACTGTTTCATTTGGTTTCGCATCTCATGACCCCAAGAAATTATCTTATAGAACCAGAAAAATACAAAGAGAAAAAGTGAATGAAATATAATGATTTATGTAAATAATTAATTGATTAAATAACTCACTTGTTATTTTTCCCCAATTTGTCCAGATGTGAAAATGATGATGATAGTTGCCAATCAAACAATCATCTCTATCACAGTCAAATCCAACAAAACAAAATGTGCTTCTATACAGGTCTGCATCTTTTTGAATTTGATAAGAACAATAACGCCTTTTTGAATCAAAGCATTCACCAAAATGCAAAAAAACACTAAATAGGAAAAAGGAAAACGAACTGAAAATAAAAATAATAGAAAAAAGGATGTAGACGAGGAACAATCGATTCGCCAATCACAGAAAGGGCGACCGAAACGATGACTCGCCCATTTTTATACCTCAATGTTCAAAAAATGGCAGAGATACTGTCACTAATCTCTTCATTCTCATAGAAACACATCGAGGATTTTGTTTTCCATGAAATAAAAAAACAAAAACCAGAAATTTAAACAATTATCATTCATCATAGTAATAGAAACAGCTATGACAATCTTATTCATCTAACCCGGTTGTCCTCCGCCGTCTACACCATATTATGTAGATTGAAGAAAAGAGTGAATCTTAGGTGCAATTTATAGAGTGGTCAATTGGATATAAACCCTAACCTGTGAATACCACTGGACACAATTACCCCTCCTCCTTCTTTTATTTACGAAAATACCTCTAAACCCTACTAAGGTCAACAAGAGATTCATCAGATCATAGGGTTGAGAATAAGGAAGGAACAGTGAACGTACATGTGATAAGGAACTAAAATTTCTAGGGTTTCAGACGCACGCCGAGTTCTCAAAACCCAACAAATACCATTGAACTAACAAAACTAAGCTACCATACCACCTTTTTTTATTTATTCATTGTCACACGCTATCTTCTTTTTCTTCTTCTACAGTTTTCTACTGACGCGGGTTATCCATTTTTTGGCCCAGTTTTCGTTTCGTGCGGCTTCTCACGGGTAAGAGTTAACTCCTAATTCTCCTATCTCTCTGTTAATTTGGCCTTTAGATTCATTGCAAAGATGGTTCTAGTTTGTGTTGATTTGAATTTGAGTTAATAATGACGCATAGGAAGGGCAATAACATGGGGAAATCAGGGGGTAGAAAAAAGAAGGGTGGTTCGAACCCAAACCAAGGTGTGGTTGATAATTCGGGCTCAGGTGTGGGTGTCCCAACGGCTAACGGTGGGTCGGAGTTGTTGGATTCGTCGATATTTTTGAAGAAGGCGAATGAGATGAAAGAGGAAGGGAATAGGAGGTTCCAAAATAAGGACTACGCGGGTGCTCTTGAACAGTACGAGAGTGCTCTTCGTTTAACCCCCAAAACGCACCCTGAAAGAGCCGTTTTCCACAGCAACAGGGCGGCGTGTTTGCTGCAGATGAAGCCCATAGATAATGAAGCTGTGATTGCTGAGTGCACCATGGCGCTTCAGGTCCAGCCCCGCTTTGTCCGGGCCCTTCTTCGCCGGGCCCGTGCCTTCGAGGCTGTTGGAAAGTATGAAATGGCTGTGCAGGATGTGCAGTTCTTGTTGGGTGCTGATCCTAGTAACCGTGATGCTTTGGAGATCGCCCAGAGATTGAGGACTGCGTTGGGGCCGCGTCAGGAAGCGCAGCAGGACCTCCAAAGTCGACCCTCTCCGGCTGCCCTTGGCGCTTCCGCCGTCCGTGGCGCCCCTATTGCTGGATTGGGGCCATGTTTGCCAGCCCGTCCTGTGGCGAAGAAGGGAGCCAATTCAGCAGTTGGATCTGTTGTGTTACCTAACAATAACAAGCTAGACAGCAAGGCGCAACCGGCTTTGCCTACTGAAAATGGTTCTGATAGCAAGTCCCACATGCCAAAACTGGTGTTGAAGCCTTCGAATGGTTCTCCAAAGCCACCTAACTCTGGAAAGGATGACCACAAGGCCCAGTCATCGGCCATTCATGGGCAGCGTTCTGAGGCTGCAATTCTGTGGAGACCGTTGAAGCTTGTTTATGATCATGACATTAGGCTCTCGCAGATGCCAATCAATTGCAACTTTAGAGTACTGAGGGATGTAGTGAGCAAAAGATTTCCTTCGTCAAGTTCTGTTCTGATCAAATATAAGGATTGCGATGGTGATCTGGTTACTATAACCTCTACTGATGAACTCAGACTGGCAGAGTCTAGTGTTGATAACCATCTCCTCAATGAACTTGGAGAAGTTAAAAGTGATTCTGTATCAATGCTGAGACTGCATATTGTTGAAGTTAGTCCAGAGCAGGAGCCACCTTTATTGGAAGAAGAGGTGGAAAAACCAGTTGAGAATGAAGGGGTCAAGGGAGATGAGAGTGGATCTCATTCTTCGCTCGAGGAATCCGTCTCTGAAGTTCCTGATAGTGAGGTTGATAAGATAGTGAAGGATGCCCCAAAGGAAAAGCCAGGAGCCACTGGAGATACTGAAAGCAAAGAAGTGGAGATGGATGATTGGTTGTTTGAGTTTGCTCAACTTTTCCGCTCACATGTTGGTATTGATCCTGATGCTCATATTGACTTGCATGAGCTTGGGATGGAGCTTTGTTCTGAGGCACTCGAGGAGACAGTAACTAGCGAGGAGGCCCAGGATCTATTTGACAAGGCTGCTTCAAAGTTTCAGGAGGTTGCTGCTTTAGCTTTCTTCAACTGGGGTAATGTTCACATGTGTGCAGCTAGGAAGCGGATCCCTCTGGATGAGTCAGCTGGGAAAGAGGTAGTGGCAGAGCAGCTTCAAGTGGCTTATGAATGGGTCAAGGAAAAGTATTCTTTGGCAAGAGAGAAGTACGAGGAAGCACTCTCGATCAAATCAGACTTTTACGAGGGACTGTTGGCTCTGGGGCAGCAGCAATTTGAAATGGCTAAACTTCATTGGTCTTTTGCACTTGCTAAGAAGATAGATCTATCTGGTTGGGATTCTAAGGAGACACTTCAACTTTTTGACAGCGCAGAGGAGAAGATGAAAGCAGCAACAGATATGTGGGAGAAACTAGAGGAGCAGAGAGCAAAAGAGCTAAAGGACCCAAATGCAACCAAGAAAGATGAATTATTGAGAAGAAGAAAGAAACAAGGAGGTGCTACTGAAGGTGAGTCCTCTACCGTTGGAGGTCAGGGTGATATATCTGCAGAAGAAGCTGCTGAGCAAGCAGCTGTCATGAGATCTCAAATTCACCTCTTCTGGGGTAATATGCTATTTGAAAGATCCCAAGTCGAATTCAAATTGGGAATGAGTGGATGGAAGAAAAACCTGGATGATGCAACTGAACGCTTTAAGCTTGCAGGAGCTTCTGAGGCAGATATTTCAATGGTTCTAAAGAATCATTCCTCAAATGGAGATACTAAAGATGGAGATGATAAAAAGGTTGAGAACATACGGCACAATAAGACCATTAAACCAGAGATCAATAAGGCTAATCAAGTATGAGATGGTGTGGCTTCCAAATCTCTTCTGCTTCTGTTTTGTTGAGTGTTAAATGAAGACTCTGGACAAAGAATATCCTTGTTGCTTGGAGTTCTGAAGCGATAACTTTTTTTAAAAATAGAAATTGAAAATTTAGGGTGCCTTAACTAGTTAGTTGTGCTCTTTTTCTTTATCCTTTCTCTGAAGTTCTCAGCGATCTAATGAAGGGAGATTATTTTTTTAACATTATTTACGCAAAATCATTAATCAATCTCACTTGCTATGGACCAGTCATTTTTTTCCCCGGGCTATGTTAGTAATGCGGATGCAACTTAGTTGATGATTGCTTACTTGCTCAAATTTCGACATTTGTTTTGGTCGCTCTTATCAATGTGCTGATGTGTTGCTGAGTTTATAACATGAGTTTGTATCGATCATTGACAGAACTTATGTTCCTAAGCTTTGGAGAGTGGTTGGAATTTTTGCAATTAGGAGTGGCAATGTGAATTTATTGGAGGTTCTTAAGTCATTTTTCCCAGTTTGCTAAAAAAAAAGCACCTTTAGTTTTCAGCTCTAGTGATGAATAAAATAATAATAGTGAAAAGCAAATATAGCAAAGGACACAAGAAATGAATTACCATGAAGTTTGAGTATCCGTATTCATAATTGTTTCATTGAAATTGGCTACTATGACCAATGTCTTCAAATATGAAAGTGTTCAGATTTTATCAAACATTATATACTAATTTGGTGAAGAGTCCTTACTAGAGGTTGACAGGAGTTTGCCCAGTGTCATGGGAATATTCCTAATATGCTATTTAGTATTAAGAAAAATTATTGAGAATCATAAAATTATTATGAGTGAAATTGATTAAAATAAGAAGTGTATTCTGCATCATCTAGTGACTCTTAATCATATTTAGGCATAAAGAATATAGAGTGCACTGAAGTATATCTTTTTTCCTGGAAAATAATTTTGCAAAATGCTAAGAACAACATTTCCAATGGACCATGCAAAGTGAAGGTTTTTCTATAGGTTTTTGGACTTTATTATACAAGTTAATTTATCATTTTTAAAAAAAAAACTTTAAAATGGTTGGTTCTGATTTGACATATTCTTATAATCTAGCAACACTGAAGATAATATTAGAGATTATTGAGTTATTAAATTTTATTTCTTAATTGTTATTTAACCAATTATGTTAATAATAACTTATGTGAATTATAAAATAGAATTTGAATGTCTGATAAGTGAGTATATATAGGAAACCTTACCACAATTACCATAAGAATTAAACTATAAGTGACAAAACAAACTGTTTGGTTTAATCCCACAGATTATCCATCCATTAAAAAATTATATTTAAATAATTTTTAAATGTATTTTTTAAAACTAAGTCATATTAATGAAATTAAATTTAATTTTAGTTATAATGATTTAATATATAATATTTTCTAATATAATTTTTATTTTATAAATTATAGACCGAAAAATTTCTTTTATAAAAAATATTTCGGTTTAGGTCATAGACTAGAGTAAAAAACAATGATCCAATTTAAATCAGAAATTCTTTTATTTGATCTAACCTATCCTTTTATATTTTTTTGGGACTGGTCCACTAGAACAATAATACGAAGCCCATTTTTACATCTCTTCTTATAAATGATAGTGTCGTAAGTGGAAAAGCACCAAAGACGAGAGTCATCAAAGGTAATTAATCATCACAATTGCAAGGATTAAGGTGACTTCCTACAGCTTTGGAATACTCTTATCAGATGGTTTTTACATTTACTATATTTAAACAGAAATACTAATTTATTGATAAAAGAGAATTAGTTATCATTAAAGTTTACAATTTGGATCAAAGTTCGTTCACCACTACATGTATAACTTAGAATCTTCCTAGAAGTTTGTATTTTTAGGTTAAAATTATATATGAGTTTTTAACATAATATAGTACAATCAATTAAGATTTTAGTTTCTTATTGTTATTATTATTATGTTATCATTCTCCTTATTTTACTTCGATTCTCATTCAATTTGTATGTTTTATTATTCTTATTTTCACATTTCGAAAGAGGTTTGTTGAGTTCCTCTGCAATTCGAAGATTAAACTCATTCTCGAACGTGTTTCAGGATTTAAATTTTGACACGAGAGACTTCTATGTTTGTCTTAGCACTTTGAGTCACGCATTGCCAAAATCCTCCACTTTTCTATCTGCCAATATTATTACCTGAATTTTGTTCCACTTATTTGAGTTTAAACTCAAAATTGTTTAGTTTAACTTGTTCCCACTAGTGATAGTGGTGTCTTGGACTGTAAATCCTTGCTTTTATGATGCAAGAAGGACATTTTGGTTTTCAAATCCTTAATTACATAACTTGTTAGTAGTTTTCTAGTGAGAAGGTAAACAAATAAAATTTTCATATTTGGGAATGGCATAATACTAGAAATAGAAAGTATTGCCTTATGTTTATCTAGTGAGTCTACTATTCATGTCTCTATGTTTATCCTGTGGTCCTACTGTTCATGTCTCTATGTTTAACCAGTGATCATATTGTTTAGGTTTCTCTACATGTAAAACATTGCATGGTCGCATATAAGAGGAAGTGTTAGCAAAGCATGACAAAGTATGGTGTGTTGATTTGATGATGATTTTGATAATGTTTGCACTTCATGTTAATGGTTCCTCTCTTCATTGCTCATTACCTCATTATCTTAGTATGATCAAAATGTTAATCTCCAAAATTAATCTTGAACATTTTTATATTTAAATTTTTTTTTCTTTCTTTCTGAAAACAATAATAAATTATATTAAGTTTATAATTGTTCATCTTAAGTTAAACCAAACTTGGATTTTACCTAGTTTCATAGATAATCGATTATGAACAATGGATAATCGATTATGTGAGCTAAATATGAATATTTGTTTTTACATATAACCAATTATGAAAGAATAGTCAATAATCAATTATGAATCGTGAATAATCAATTATGTCAGGTTTTTAGAAAAAAAAAAACTCAATCTTTCAAAAATAATCAATTAAGTTAAAACATAATCGATTAAAGCTATATTGAATTTTTTTAGATTGATGAACGAACAAATTAATTAATTATTATATTTAGAAATTTCAAAAAAGAAAGCTTTATCCTTTTTAAAATTACAATTTTCATAATTTTTAAATCAAAAGAGTTTTGTTGTGATTTAGAAATATTTTTCAAGATTAATTTTATATAATTCGTTTTTTTTAAAGAAAGATTGCTCAAGGTTCATCAAAGAAGGTTGTTCATGTTATAAGTTGTTTTGTTATACAATCTGTTACAGATCAAGTGATCTATTTCTTTGTTTTTTCTTGTAATTTGAATTTGAAATTTGTGCATTAGTGTTTGGTGTGTATTGTAGCTAATTGAGTGTTTTCATTACCTTTGAAAAGCTTCTTGGATGATGTTTATTTTTTTGTCTTGTTTTAGTTATATAAGTGTTTTTTGTAATTAGATAATTTAAAATTTAAGGGACAATCGAATTCAAATTGTCTGAATAAAGTGAATATAGATCCAAAAATAATGTATAAAATTTCTTATGTGTTGTTGGGTTCTTATTTTTTTTTTCTCATTATCTTACCATTATAGTGTTTTTGCTGTTTATAAATCTTTTCATTGAATTTTTCCATTTATCGAGGGTTATGATAAAATTGTATCAATGTAACTTTGTGCAATAGTATCAATTTAGATGGACAGATTCAACAACTTAGTTAGTTAGTCACAGTTCATATCTAAATTTGTTGTATCCTAATAGTGTATAACAACATTTATTTAAAAAAATATATTTTGGTTTTGAACTAAATATTATTTTCTTACAAAAAAAGTAAAACAATTTAAAAACTGTTTTGTGTAAGTTAAAAGATAATCTTAGTGTATAATTTTAAATTATTTTTGCATCTTTTAATTTTTTTAAGAACGTCTTTAATTAGCATAATTGTACTTTTTTGAATTTTTTTTTTAAAAAATCTAACATTATTACATGTACAATTTAAAAAAAGAAATTGAGGGGTGAGAAATGTTATGAACAATAATGTTGAGAAAGGTTTTGCAAGCATTTTTCAAACTTGATCTCTTACAATGTTTGGAAATCCAAGTATGAGCTTGAGTGAAGAAGAATGGTTGCATTGACGAACATATTGGCATTGGTCAAATTTCTTGGTTGTATTGTGTGATTGATGAATGTTATTGGGAAGCAAGAATATCTTCCACGTTTCATCTTATATTACGTGCCATCTTGCTATTTCCCAATTTCATTTTAATTATTTCAAATATATCGAATTTGTATAATCTCTTTTACATATTGGAGATTAAAGTGTATAATCAACTTCATTAATGGGATAATTTTTTGCTATTTTATTATCCTGTTGTTTCTCTTAAATTTCAAATTTAATTCACTCTTTGAATGTCCAATGATACATGTTAGATATTTTATATAATGTGATAAATCATATGAATTAGTTAATGATTGTTTTGAAAATAGGTATGGCAAAGAAAAATAAATTTGACCTAAGTAACACATACATATCCAAACACAAAGTTATCAAATAAAATATTATCATAAATATAATTTGTTTGTAAAATTAACATTATAAATTTCTTGACTCAATAGTAAAATAAAACGGCCTTCAATTTAGTTAATCTTTCAATTTTTTCCTAAAAACGAGAGATTCTAATTTATAGATAAACAACTTTTGAAATAAAATAAATTATTTTTTAATAACAAATTTATGAAACATTAATTATTAATTAAACTTTTATTTTTCATAAAAAATAACTTTTAAATATCATTACAAGATTTCTGGAACTAAATATAATAGAATATATCATTTTTTTAAAAGATGCCTAACTTATTTCAATAAAACAAATTACACGAAAATGAATTAAATTAATTATCAACTCAAAAATAAATTTTTTGTTTAGTGAAAAGTGATAGAGTGAAAAAAAAGGTAAAAGAATAAAGTAAAAGTAATTTTTTTTTGGATTATGATTTTTTTTAAATTAGACAAATCAGAAAAAGTATAAGATAAATTAATAATTTAGAAAATTACCAAAACACTCTAACTTTAAACAAATAATTGTTTTTTCTGTGTTTTCCAACAAGAATATTTTTGTGTGAATATTTTGTATATAAATCTTGCTATTTTAGAAATAAAGTGATATGGACTAATTTGTACTCTTCTATCAGTTTAAACAATAAGTTAAACATCTTAGTGTGATAAATAATATTAAATATCATCAATATTTAGTGTTGAGTTGATTATATTTCTTAATTATTATTTTTAATTTTTTAAATTTATTTTTAAATGTAGGAATGCCATGAATTATTGAATAGGTTATATGTTAAGTAAACATTCTTTAATTTATATGCTATTTTTTTATTAATAATAATAAATAAATAAAATAAATGTAAATCATTTTAAGGGTGAAAAAGAAGACATGTATAGTGAAACAAAAAACTCCAACAAACAATATAAGATTCCTTACCAAATCAAAGACACCACTTACAAAAACTATCCATCAAAACTGAAAGATGAAATCATCTTTATACAAACCAAATGATCGTAACATCAATCAGAATAGAAAAAAAGAATTCAACTTCAAATTAGCCAAATTAGCCATGATGATGTATATGCTCATATCTAAGCTTTGAAGAACTCTTATTAATTATTATGAATATAATTTTAGTGAACATTTTTTCATCCATCACACTGATATTTGAGTTAGTGGTTTATATCAGTTCCACCTCTTGAATGTTAAATATTGACGTCTCGTGCATAATGGTGTGTTCTGGTTGAGTTCATTGCTTCGGAGAAATGATCACAGTTTTTTAGAGACAAAGATTGAGTTAATTCAAAATAGACAACCTTATTCACAGTGACCAAGTGGTTTAGTTCCCTTGTTTTGTTCATCACTTTGGTGCAATAAACTGTTTCTCAACATATCCAACTGGAAACTCAGTAACTATATCAAAATTTAACATTAAAATTGAGTGCATATTTTATTGTTAGTTCTGCAATCAGCCAAAATTACCTACTTTTTTACAACTCTTATCGTGACACTGTTGGAAGTGATTCAGGGTTGGTTCCAAATTCAACGATGATGTTTTCCTACCTACTTTTCATTCTTAATATTATCAACATTCTGGTTTGGTTTCATTCCAATTTCAAGGGAGTTATTTATGGCATTGTTTTATCTGCTTCCTCAAGCAAGAGGAAACTTCAAATACTCTGAATTAGCAATACAAAATTTTCTTTTATTAGTACAATAACTGCAATGCCTAATTGCCTAAACAATACAACTTTACATCTAGGTTCGGTATAAATTGGATTTTTCAAAATTCAATTTAAATCCAATAAAATATTATATTATATTACATTTGAAATCTAAATCTATTTAATTAGATCAAACTGAAAGTTTTTTTTAACTTAATTTAAATTAGTTTAAATTCATCATATCTAAATGCTAAAAATCATATTATTATATATGATAAATTTAAACTCCAGTTTACTTAAATTAATGTGGTTATTATTATTTTTTTATAAATAATTAGAATATTTCTTTTAAGTTTAAACGGTTAATTTTGGAAAAGTGAGTAACTATATAGAATGACTAATAACATTATGATTTACTATTCAATGATTCTAATCGAAAACTTTTCTTTATGTATTACTTCTTTTTGTTTAATTATTTTTGTAAATAATTTGTTTTCTTACATCTTGATCATATGAGAATATGAACACCTATCTATACTTTGTGTTTGTCTAATTTTAAAATGAGATTTCCTTTCTGTTTTTTTTTTAATAATAGTATTTAGAAAATAAAATATGATTTATTCGATGAAGAAGACTTACTGGTCTTTTTATTTATTTTTTTAAAATATAGGTATTTATTGTAATAGGTATTTGCCTGCTAGTTGTGTTTTTAAATTTTATTATTTTCACTTCCTTAAATAATATATATATATATATTAACTATACTTAATTACTTATTTTTTTAATATTAATAATTAACTAATTATTATCTATAATTAGATAAATCACTACAAGAAAATAATGAAATAGAAACCAATTTTTATAGACTAAAATAATTAGTTACAATTGTAACTAAATTAGAGACCATCATGAAATAGAAACCAATTTTTAGAGACTAAAATAATTAGTTACAATTGTAACTAAATTAGAGACCATTTTAGAAACTAAAAAACAAATTTTGGTTTCTAAATTAGTTTCTACTATGGTTAAATAGTTTCTAAATTGATATCTAATTAGCAATCAAGGTTTTAATTACCAATTATTTAGTTTCTAAATTTGGTAACAAAAACATTAGTTGCTAATTAGATACAAATTTAGAAACTATTTAACAATAATAGAAACTAATTTAGAAACCATTTTTTTCAATTTCTAAAATGGTCTCTAATTTAGTTACTATTGCAACTAATTATTTTAGTATCTAAAAATTGGTTTCTATTTCATGATTTTCTTGTTGTGAATTGAAATGATTATTGCTTTTGCTAGGTTAATTCACTCCATTAAAATCAATAATATATTATAAATGTTAATTTTAATTATAATATTGTATATTTATATAATTTAAACAATACAATATAATAATTTTAATCTTATAAATTAGTTTTTATTTTAATTATAAAGAAATCAGTAAATCAAAAGCCTGCCTCGTTGAATTGATGGATAAAAGATTAATAGACTTAAAATATCAACACATTTATTCAAATTAATAACAAGTAATTAAAGTGAACTCATAATTATTATGGCTACATGTCCCGTCTAGATAAAAAAATGTCCCATAAAAAAGAAACAATTTCATAATTGTAAAGAAGCATTAACCCAAATTAACAAAATGTTATCTTAGTCAAACCATTTCTTAAAATTACATTAGTTTTGAATTTTCCAAAATCCAAAAAGGATATCCAAATTTTAATTAAATTTTATTTAAAAAATAAAAGTATAGGTATATAATTGAAAAAAATCTATTAAAATAAATTTAAAATAATATAATTATAGTTTAAATTTAAATATTTAAATCTCTTTTGTAACCATACTTGGAAATGAGAAAGAGGTTGCACAACGTGATGAATGTTCTGCCTGTACACACCATTGACAGGCTGGAAACAACGTGTTGAAATTTGGATAAATATGATTCATACAAAATTAGAAAAACTTCAACAAATGTTTTTAATGTTGATTAAGGAATAAAATAGAATGCTTTCATATGAAAAATATTATTCATATTGGCCGTTAAGAATGTGTGACTAGAACCTAAGTGAAAAGTGAAATATATTTATTTATTATTAATATATTTATTTTATTTTTAATATTTATTTTATTATAATAAAAATATTAATACTAATAAAATAATAAATTATATTTAAATATATTTTTAATTATGTTTTATATAATTTATTGTAGCTTTAATATAACTTTTTATGTGAGATAAGTATATGTAAATATTAATAAAATATTTATAATATGATTATATTATAATATAATATATTATAAACAATTTTAATTTAAAATGAACGATATTTGAATTATTTGTCAATTAAACTAATTCCCTTCATTTTTTAAATAATTTATAAATTGAAATATCTTATATCTTTCTTGTATTGAATTTTTCTTTAAAGATAAAATTCTATTTTAATATATAAAGTTTTAAAAATTAAATCGTATAAAAAATTAGTCAATTTTAAATATTTAAATAAAATTTAATAATTCAATTTTAATATTAAATAATATTTAATATGGTAACATTAGCTCAAACATTATTCAATTTGATTCACAAAGAAAAAAAAATCATAAAATAAGAAAAATTCTAGATTCATGAAATGAAATGATAAAACACAAAGTATCAAATTAATATTGGAATCTATTGACAAAATTGAGAAATGAACCTGATATGAATTAGTTGATGAGTCCCAAAAGCTCCAACAGAAAGAACAAATTGAAAACTACTATTGAAGAGAGAATAAAGGAGCAGAAAGATGAAACACTTTGAGAGTGAGACGGAGTTAAAGAGTGAGGGAGGATAAGAGTATATTTCAAATCATATTATTTTCATTAATTCAAATGCTCTAAACAAATTTCTTAAAATTCAATTTCCTTCTAATTTTCTCATCCAAACTACTCATTTTACTCTAAAGAATTTTAAATTTATTAAATAAAAAAATTATCCTTTTAAATTACCCATTCAAGTTTAGTTAGTTAAACTGACATTAAAAGAAGAACGAAAATTAAATAAAAATCCAAGAAGGATGTTCTTTTCCTCAATTTCATTTCTCTCCATTAAAAGCTTTGTAATCCAGCCATTTAATTAATTAATCAAACACTTAATTAACTACTAAAAAGTTACATTTGTTCTACAAGTTATTGGCTTGATCTAGTGGTAAATCCCCCAAATATTTATATCCAACATAAGGTATTTGAGTTCATTTATTTTTTCTTTTTTAATTCAATTCAATTCATATGAATATTGAAGTTTAAAATAAATCCAAACTACAAGATCATACTATGAATTTAATTTCACAAACTAAAAATAGTAAAGGGAAAAAAAATCCTCCACTAGTTATTATTAAAGGTGCCCCTTATAGGCACTTTATAACATTAAGGTGCGAGTTGGATATGTCCATAGGTAGGTAATTTAACTTTTGATTCCTTTTTGTATTGCATGACAAGATTATTTGAAAGCCCAAAGAATCATTAGAGAGTGTTGCTTACAAAATGGCAAAGATGGTGTTACTTTCTAATAAAAGAAGTGAATCAAATACATGAAACCAACTTAACCATCACTGACATTACATGAATAAACTATCATATCAAACTAATCTTTTATTTTTAAACCATATATTTGGTTTATGCTACACATGCAAAGAAAGATACCATAGTGAACATATATTATTATTATTATAACTAATATAATATAATATAATATTATATAGTATAGTATAATGGTCCAAGTTGAGGCTTAGACAGTTGCTATTGGCCCCAAATTAATGTTGGATGACTCCATGGCCTTCATAGCTTGAAATCTTGGCTCTTTGGCCTGGAATTTAAGGCCAGCATAGAGCTTCATGTAATCATCAAAAACAAACTTGGGATAAACTTGGCTACTCTCATCTTCCTTCACCATGGCTGCTGCTGGAGCAATCACTGCATCATTGCCTGGATTGTAAAACGAGGCTATGGACATTCTGTTCCCATCACTTTGGGTAATCACACGGTGCACCACACTCTTGTATTTTCCATTTGTGATCACCTGTTTTTACCAGAAACACCAAGCTGTTCAATTATTGGACAATTTTTTTGCATTCTTTCCCCCAAGTTATTCCATTCCCTGTCACCTTTCTTTTCAATATGATAAGGAACTTAATAAGGAACAACAATGTGTTCTCAGTATAAAAGTTTTTACTCTGTCAAGATGGGTATTATTTTATGTTAATAAACACAACATTTGTTTACAGTGTCAATTAATGTATTGTTCATTGTATGTCATTAAGCCAACATGATTTGAGATTTGGGTAAAGTGAAAAATTATAATATTGAGGAAGTGCATGTGCATGTGTGTATGTTTATTTGTGAATATAGAAAAGCAATATACCTCAAGTTGGTCTCCAAGGTTGATGACAATGGAGTGGCGCATTGGGGGAACATCAATCCAGTGACCATCCTTGAGGAGCTGCAATCCACTGACCTTGTGATCTTGGAACAGTAGAATGATGCCACCAGCATCTGTGTGAGCTCTCAGACCCTTTATGAGCTCTGGCTTGGGACAAGGAGGGTAGTTGCTAACTTTGGTGCCAAAATTTGGACCCTTTGACCCATAGAACACCTTCTTCAGATACCCTTTCTCCAGCCCAAGATTCTCACACAGCAAGTCAAGAAGTAGCTCAGCCAGTTTCTCCAGTTCCACTGCAAAATCCTTCATCACCTTCCTGAAACACCCTCATAAAAAAAATGGTCTCTGAATCACTCACAAAAAAGAATGACTCAAACAAGTACATATATAGTGGTGTGGAGCAAAACCTGTGATCTTCACCAAGATCAGGGATCTCTGAAATGTTAGAGACAGGAAGATGGCGCAAAAAGAAGGTGCTTTCCCAGTCCAAGTCATTGATTTCAGACTGAGCAGACTCCAAACCTTTGCTTGCTACCATTTCCTTGAACCTTTGTTCCATACACGTTCTGTAGTGCTCTTTTGTGAGCCTCTCCACGGAGTCCATCAACTCTAGGGATATCCCATGGTTCACCAACTTCACAAAAGAAAACAAAAACAAGGAATATGTTATCCTACAAAGCCAAAACGTTTGATTTTTGAAACAAAAACATGAAGGAGAACATGGACAACTTGGAATAGATGTTTGAAAGTACCTCAAAGAAACCCCAATTCTCACAGGCATCTTTTATTTTCTCCATGGTTGCTCCTCTCTCTTCATTGTTAAGGTTCCCCATGTCAACAACTGGAAAATTCTCCATTTCTAGATTTTCTTTTTCTCTCACTTTAATAGCCTCTGCGAATGTATATGCTGTGAGGAGTGCCTTTGTCCAGGGAGCAATTTATAGAAACCAGAATGCCTAATCAACAAATTATTTAATTCAAATATATAAAACAGATAAAGTTATGCCTTGTCTAGTGCTCTTCATGGCTACCTTCCTATTAAAATTTAAATTTAAATTCTTAACAAATCAATTAAATATTTTGTAACAAAAAATTTATGTGACTAATCTTTTCAAAAACTGAACATCCTCCAAGTGTTGGGTGCTCTGTTTCCACTCTAAGCACATATAATTATAAATACCGTTTCAGCTCAATATGTTCATACTTTTGTAAAATATTAATTTCATTTCTCAAATTATACTTAAAGTACAATTTGTTAAAATACTTTCTTAAAGATAAATTATTAGAGCTCGTATAATTAAGACCTACATGTATGTGCGCAGACAATTTTTAATTGTACACTGTTACATCTTTTTTATTCTCCAAATAATTATTATGAGAATCAAATATTTTCAATTGCGTCATAATGTACGTACGATTGAATAGTAAAATTTCCCTTTCTTTAACGAAGTGGGCAAGAATTGAATATTTATAATAATGTTTAAGTTGAAAATCAGTGAATCCAAGGCATTCTTAGAAGAGAGGGCTACCATTAATTATATATATTATTAAATTATAATATACAATAAAAATATAAACCTTATTTTATAAATTAGTTTCTTATATTAAATTATACTTAAAATCTAGATTTAATCATTTAAATATTTTTAATTAAGTTTTTTATTAAAAAAAATTGTTCAGTTGGGTGTTAACTATTTTTTTTAAACTATTTTATTTATTTATTTATTAATAAGATAAACATAACTATTTTACTTTCTTCTTCCTATTTTAAATTCATAGATAGACAACGTTAAAAATATTGTTTTATTTTTTGTTCTTCACTATAAATGAACAACTTGATCAATTAATTGAAAAAGATTAAAGAAGAAAAGAGTGAGTGAGTTGATAGAAGAATTAAATACACTACTAAGTGTCATACTTTCTCATTGAGTGAAAAAATAAAATGACATAACATTTTAGACAAAAAAAATATAAATGATTTTAACCAACGAATAAAATAAAAATTGTTGATATTAAGTGAACTAAAAATATCTAAAAATATTTTCTATATCGGTCGGTACTGGATGAGTCAGTCTTGGACCTGGTGATTGACCGAATGAGTAACATTCATATATCGAAATATGTGGAAAATATATCTGACAAATCAACTAAATACCGATTAACTAAAAGATGTTATAAATATTCTCTAGATATTCCAATATACCAATATACCTCCTCCCTACTAATCAGGGATCACGATGCATATTAGTCAATAATTGATATATGACCTACCATGGCAAAGACCTATAACCAACACTATAAATAAAACTCTTTACAGAGGTGTAATGTATGCTTTAATCAGTTACAATATACACCCTTTACTTGAGCGTCAAAGTACTTTTTTTAGGTTCACCCCGATCGAGCACCAATAACGAAATGAGGAGACTTAAAGAAAAGAGCGAGAAGGTCAACACATCAACAATTGTACAACCAGATTTAGATACTATCTAGGCCCTTCTTTGTCCATACATGTACATTTTCTATTAAAATATAATGTTAAATAAAATATATATATTTTTATTTTTTTTGTCTAATTTTTGTCAATTATGGAGAGAAAATGAGAAGTTAACAAACAAATTGAATTTTTTTTTGGAGAATAAATACATTCTCATTGAATGCACAAGTAAAATAAAATAAAATAAATACTTAAAAATAAAAAATAATTGAAACAGTAAATAGAATGAAAATTGCTAATACAAACTCAATTAAAATATCCAAAGTATTAAAAGCTTAATTAAACTTAGAATCTGTTATACAAAGAAGACTTAATTTAAGTGAAGCTTGACCACTTTTCGTATATATTTGTTGATATATACATATTTTAAAAGAAAATGGGTCCATTAGGTTACTTTATTAGTGAAGAAGGGTAGTGTGAAGTTAAAATATTTACTGCAAATTTTAAAGGAATACAGAAATTGGGTTAGGAAAGTTTAATCTGGGGAAAAGGAAAGGAAAAATAGATAAAGAATGGGAAAAAATCTAATCTCAAAGTTTTTAGAAGAAAGAGGAGACAATGGTGGAATGTGAGAGTATGTTGACATCGTGATGGAGCACTACCATGTTCATACTCTTCATTTTGGTAGCAAAGGGTCCCTACTTCTACTTCCTCAGAGACTCATCACCCACACCCCACTTCTACATATTCTTTCATTAATTAATTATGCAGACAAAATACACAAAAAAAAATAGATATGGCAGATTCTATAAATTAGCCTTTAGCAACAAATTTATAACCAAGTTCTACAAATAATCATTATTCCTAAACTATATATTGTCTTCTTTTATTTCATTAAAAAAATAAAATAATATTATAATTAAGCTTCTTATATATTAATCACATATACTAAGAATGGAACACACTAACATTCCCAACAAGATGAAAGGTCCTCAAGTTCTTTCTCAAATTATTAGCTCTCAGTTGTTAACCGATAGTTGGTGGATATGGTAAAAATCAAAACGTACACTAATGACACTAATAAACAATAATGTACATCATTATTTTAAGGATCTTACAAACTATGATTCTCACACATCATATTCAATTATAATAGAGATAGACACTTATCTTGATCCACGAGAGTCCCTATGTGAGCAGTTTTTTTTTTTTTTTTTTTTTTTTTTTTTTTTTTTTAATTTTTTTTTTTATCTTTTTATCTTTATCTTTATTTTGTGGTGCCTTTTTTTTATATTTTTTCACTTTTTAGTTATTATTTTTTTTTTTATCCTTTTTTTATTTCTTTTTTTATTTTTTTTTTTTTTTTTTTTTTTTTTTATCTCATTTTCTTAATCTATCTCTTACTGTAACAATATGGGTCTGACCCGATCCTGGGTGTATCAAGATCGGTTGTCAATCATGATAGTAGATAGACATCATGGCACGAGGCATGGGATTCAGAGTAATTAGCTTTAAATACTCAGTTAAGACAAAATCATAACCGTAAGATGGAGGATAGGAATGCACCCATATATACTATGTAATATGTTACTGGAAAGGGGGACCTAATACATTGAATACTCACCGGTGAAAGGGTGTTCCTATCCTTAACCACTTTTGATGTTCTAGGTAGAGGGTCACCTATACTTCTATTTAGAACATTTGGCGCCCACCGTGGGGCAAGTAATTTTTTTCCTGTGCCACTAATTGAGACAAACAAAAATGAGGGAAGGAAGAAAAGCAGTAGTGGAGGAGGAGGTAAATGTTGTACCAAATGGAGATCATACCCCAAACGCAACTAGGACTTTGATGGAGATGATGGAGACCATGAGGAGACGAAATAATGAACAAGCTGAGGAATTCGAGAGGATTTAGGAGGAGACAAGGATGAGAGTGAAGGAAGCATTAGGGGTCAAGAGCAACTCCTAAGGCAAAATGAGGAGCTTCAAAGGCAGACGGAGGCTCGGAGTGTGGGGAAGCGAGTAATGGAGGACGTGGAGCCAGATTTTCAATTGTTTTCGTTTGAAATTTTGAATGAACCAATTCCAGCGAATTATGTTTTTCCTAAGATTGGCTCGTTCAATGGGAAGCAAGATTTGAATGCCCACGTAAAGAATTTTAGGGCGCAAATGCTGATATATGGAGGGTCGGACGCCGTCCGATGTAAAATGCTGGCAGGATCCTTAACAGATACGAGGTTAGATTGGTTCAACAATTTTCCAGAAGGATCGGTGACATCACTAGAGGTTTTTGTTAGGTTATTGGTTGCTCATTTTGCGGCAAATAAAACTAAACTTCCAGACACGGCAGATTTATTTGATGTAAGGCAGGCCAGGGGAGAGGCGGTAAAACAATATTTGCATCGTTTTAACGAAGTGGTAGTTCAAATTTCCCAGCCTAATGAAGGAATGTGTGTGGAGGCTTTCATTAGACAGTTAAGGTCAGGATCGTTTGGAGAATCTCTGGTGAAGAAAAGACCGGCAAACATGGCGGATATTAATCTTTGGATTGTATCGTATGTCAAAGTGGAAGAGTTCGCTAGGAAGAAGATAGAGGAGAGAAGAGTGAAGATGGGTCGCAATCAAAGGTAGAAAAAGAGGTAATAAGAGTTCGTTCGGCTAACGGAAGTGGGGGTGCATTGAAGACGTGAAGGGAGGAAAAATCGGGAGGAGGTTCATATGGAGGAAGAATTGGAGGAGGTTCTTATACGTATGGAGCAAGAAAGCCTTATGAGAGAAGAGAGGAAAGGACGTGGTTTCCATCGAAACTACCAATATCTCAAAGGGATATTGTGAAAGACGTAAATACAACACGAATTTTGCATTTTCCTGAGAAGGCCACCACGAACATGGGAAAAAATTTGAGCGCTTAGTGTTGTTTTTGTTGAACCAAGTGGTGTTCAAGCTTTGAAGAATCCAAACCCTTTAAAGGATGTTGAAGCCTTGGCTGTGCTTGGTGTTGTTGTGCTGGTTTAGTATAGTTCTGGGGTAGTTTGAGAATTGTAATCCACCCCTTGATCGAATCTAAAGCATAAGCATCTCAATCTTTGTGAAAGTAAAATGTTTTCAAACTAAGTTAAAACAACCGATTGTTTTGTCGAAACAACCGATTGTTTATACTT
>Ga0123342_1001773_pt1 | contig 36479 bp, 14 predicted proteins | sample Turbeawhitnodule_FD_89960 | JGI IMG/M metagenome (GOLD analysis project Ga0123342, IMG submission 89960) | Root nodule microbial communities of legume samples collected from Mexico - Turtle bean Mexico white nodule | ecosystem: Host-associated > Plants > Roots > Nodule | place: Mexico: Nepantla... | reverse complement strand
TGGATTATACTGTTTCTTCCGCTACATTTCACTTCAAAACTAAAACTAATGAAATTACTAACCTATAAATGCTGTAAATGAAGATGACAGTGGAAAATGAGAGCTTTGGAAGGAATTGAAGCTTTGAGAGGATGAGAAATTGAGAGAAGGAAGGAGGTGGGAGATGGATGGAGGTGTGCGGCGCTGGGAGTGAAGGAGAAAGGGAGAGAAAGTGAAAGTAGGTTAAATTAAATTAGGTTAAAGTTATATTTTATTTTTTTTAATATTTTTTTAGTGAAGGGTACAATAGTAAATGTGTTTTTAGTATGGGGTGCTGGAAGAAGTCATGGAGGTGCAGGAAGAAGCTGTCATCCAAGACATATCTTATAGAAGTTTTTTTTGAATAATTTTTTTAATTTATATATAAATTAATTTTAATTTATAAAACATTGTATTATGTTTAGAAATGTATCTAGAAAAACTTATCCAATAAATACTTTCTAGTATAGATTTGGCATACGATATTCCTGACTATTGTTGTTGCAAATTGGGATGAATAGTTAATATGTTTAAGTCAGAATCTGTACTTGTGAGTGTTCCGTAAAATCAGTTTGTCCTTTTCAAACGAGAATATATTTGATTTAGGTGAAGCATGGTGTTGTGGTGACAATACTAAACGGTGTGAAAAGAGGTTGTGATCCCAGCTATTTGGCATGCAAAATGAAAGATTGGAAAGTAAAAAAAGAAAGGGAACTTTTTGTGAAGGTGGAATGAACAAGAACTTGCATTAGAAGATTGTTACATAGGGTTTCTTATTGATTAGCCAAAACAAGAAAAGAAAGATGTGTGAGGAGTGATAATAGCAATGATGCTTTGTGTCTTTTTCTTTGCTGCTTTATAAAATTCCTTCATGTATCTTCTTTTATGCTAAGTAACCACATCTTTATAAAGGGAAAACACACACAGACACCAACATTTTGATATGATCTGGCGATGCTTCAAGTATGGTGCAATATTTGATAAAGTGGTAAAATAAAAATGATAAGCGTGTGGGAAGAGATACTTGGCATTGCATTTTGAATGACTAAAGTGCTACTTTTTCATCATTAGTCACTTCTCATACACCCATTCTTCACCTTTAAGCTTATTCTTCTTCTCATTATTTTAATTCTTATTTTGCCCTATCTTTGCTCCACCCTTAAATGCATCATTCATTTTTCTTCTCCCTATATGTCAATTCTTTTCGTATTCATCATGGTCAAGAGGAACCAATTTATGACTCTCTACAAGGTTTCACATATTAAGGATACAAAGTTAATTCATTGTATGAAAATTTTAAAAATTTAATATGATCTAATTATTTTTAAAACGATTTAATGTAGTTTCTTTTGTTAGATTATTTTTATTAAAATAAATTTAATTAAACGATTTTATTATTGTATGTTAAATTATGTATATTATTACATCATCCATCACATTAAATTATTTGAAAAATAATAATTAGAATTATATTGAACTTTTTTAAAAGTTCGAATCAAACTATTTTTTTTTTAAATTAATACCACATTAAAAATTTTAAAATTTGAATAATGAAATTATTTTTTGATCTTTAACATAAATATAATTAAGTTTTTTAAATATAGCAAGAAACACATATTCTTTACCGCTGAAATAAACAAATATTTCATTACTTTATAAAAAAATGGATAAAATCTTCTGTAAAAGAATTCGTTTTCATTTTTTTTTCTGTACTCCATTTTTTGAATGTAAGTTCAGCATTTACAGTTATGTTAAATATTTGAAATAAGGGTTACACTAATTCTATAGAATTTCAATCAGACTTTTATATTAAAAAAATGCACATGGATAAAAAAAATAGTTGCTTTGTTTTGTTTTTTTTTTCTCTATTCTTCTACTACTCTCATGTTTTTCTTTATTGTACGATTTCTTGATTGTTTAAATTTAAAATCCTAATTATCAAATAAATTGTTTGTTTAAAATTTTAAATTTTAAAAATTGAGAAAAAAAGAAGAAGATAAAGTTAACATAGCTTAACAACAAGTCAATAATAATAAGTAATGGGATCTTTCATCTCTTTGTAATGCATTTATGATAACTTACACACAACAATTCATCACTAGTCTTTCAAATTAGGATTGGACAGAACTTAACCCTTAAAAATTCTTCGATTGGAAAAAATTGTCCAAATAAAAATGTTCCATCCTTCACAATTATTTTTTCAGTATATGTTATATATTTATTTATTTTTAGTTTACAATAGTAGTATTGTGCCCTTTTCATAATAAAAGTGTTGCATTCATGTAATTGAAGATTTTTCTTTTTTGTAATTAGTTGTAAAACTGTTTCCTATTTTGTTAGTTGTTAGGAAGTCAACTTTAAGCCTAACTCAACCCCATAAAACTGGTTCATGAAGTTGAGGATTACACCCACTTATATACAATAAAATGTCCTTATCTCTAGTCGATGTAGGATCTCCAACACACCCCCTCACGTCGAAAGTGACATCGACTAGAGATAAAGACATTTCATTGTATATAAGTGGGTGCAAACCTCAATCCCTTGAGCCGGTTTTATGGGGTTGAGTTAGGCTTAAAGTCCACCTCGTAACATGGTATCAGAGCCATTTTCGAGTTTATCCTTACGAGTATTTGTTGGGTTTATCAGGCCACCACCCATAATATGTTATCTCACGCACGAGCTTCTATCTATTACTCTCGGCGTGAGGGGTGTGTTGGAGATCTCACATCGACTAGAAATAAAGACATTTCATTGTATATAAGTGGATGCAAACCTTAATCTCTTGAGTCAGTTTTATGGGATTGTGTTAGATTTAAAGTTCACTTTGTAATATATTTCATCATCAACCTTTTGTCATTTTAATCAATTATTTATGGTTGTAAGCATTGTCTACACTATACAATTATAAAATCTTTATGTGAATAGATGTGAAATTATTTGAATCAAATTATGATAGAATAAATTTTTAAAAGTATGTATTTTAGGACTATAACGACTATTATAGTACGAAACCGTCATTATAAATACATTTTTAATTAAACAACACACTACTAAACATACAAATAAAGAAGAAACTCGTTGCCCCGAGAATACTGGGCTAAAATTCGCAAACTTATATTTAATATGCCAATTATCAAAGTAATATTTTTATTTTAATTGAAAAACAACGCAGAAAACATTTAACAAACTGTACATAAAATTTATTTTAAATAGTTAAATATTAGACACACAAGAAATAAGCAACTACAATTTTATAGAAAAATAGGATTGAAAGCCGGTTTAATAAATAAAATTAGATTTATGATTGTGAGAAAAAAAAATTGAGAATATGATATATCCTAGCTTGTAATCTGAATATTTCTAAAGACACAAGCATTGTGATTGGGAAGATAAGAATTTATAGGATGAAGCATAATGATTGAATGGCAAAGACAATGATTTGACCGTGCTTCAAAAGCCTTATGCCGCGTGCCCTCGCGCATAACTTATTTATAATTTATAATTAACCACACTAGCCCCTTTAATCAAATAAAAAGACTAATTAATTAACCCAAAATATTGAATTTTTTGTCTTCAAGATTCAATATATGTAGATACATATAGATACATCGATCAGCAGGAACAAAAGGCGTTTTAACTGGGTAGCCCCATCTGCTAAATTCAGGCATATAACAGTGACTCTAAGAACAGCAGCAACAAAAACTCTGTAATCTAACATGTCAAATGCCCCTGAATTTAGCACTTGTTCCTGCCACTCATCGATCTTAATAATTAAAACACTATTGCTATAGCTAATCTATTATTCTCTTCCACCACCACTCTCTAATCATTTACTAGCGTACATCACTTTGCTTTACGTGTCCTCTTTGAATCAACACTCACATTCCCTTTTTTCTCTTTTCTTCTCTTCTTCACCTTTAATTCTTTCTTTACCTTCTTCTTCTTCTTTCCTTTACTTTACTCTCATAAATCTATAGTTTTTATATGCTCACCACTTCTCCACTGCTCTCTACCTTCCAATCACTGCACCTCCGAATGTTGGCGTCCAGAAATCAACACTGCTCTCGTTAGCCACCGGGAACGTGCTCGAAATCGGCACCAAACACAGCCCTCGGCTTCTCAGATCTTCTTTTCGCCCTTCTGACTCCTTCAGATTATCACAATCCTTCAAACACAACAATATACAAATATTTCAAAATCCACAACAAATCTCTACATATTGAGTGCATGGACCATTACGCAGTGTACATAAGATCTTGAATATAACTTAAACGGTTGAGAATTTTGATACATTCATGATCTTAATCTATCTCTGTGTAACATATTCACAAATTTAATTTGCATAAGAGAATTGCTAATATTTGTTTATAGGTATTGTATTAGTGCCAATAGTAGTGTTGAACCATCTAATAATGCATTAGATAAACCAGAATAGAATTAGCAAACGCTTCATGTTTCAACACATCATTCACTATGGTGATTTTGACTGCAGTGAATCTAGATGTGCCGAGTGCATGTGTGTGCCGCTAGAAACATGAGATAAAATAAAAGTATTATCGTGTACCTGCTGGTGTTGAATGGGAGCTCCATTTTTAATATATGGAGTGCTTAACACCTGAAATTAAGAACGAAAATTATATTTAAACACTTATAAAAAAAGCCTTGTGGCTTAACTTTTTTCTGAAGAACTTGTATATTATATAGGTATGACCCAAGAAAATATATGTTTATATATATATGTGTGTATAATTAGGGTTTTCTTTAAAACAAAGTAAGAACAGTGGAAACGTACACTAACTTGGTCATGAAGGAACTTGATGTACTCGATGGCTTCGTGAAGAACGGATGCTGTGTCCGTCTATTAAATTCAACAAGAACATAATATCCGGTGAGTTTTTACCGTTCAGAGTCTTAAAAGGTAAAGGTTTAAATTCTACCATATCATTGTCAAAGCTGCTGTGAAGAGGAAAAAAGGTGAAACTAAGAACATACAAAAATTTACCTTTCCAAAAGGTGAAACCAATTGCTGAAGAGCAGAGATGCGGTCCCCTAGCTTTTCCTTCCTAACCTGTTCATATATACATATCAGCTTCATCAATTCTAAAGACTTATTATTAAGAAGGTTAAGCAGTTAGAATAAAATGAAGAAAAAGCAAACTTTGATACTAAAAGAAAAATAAACACATGATACTACAGTACCTTAAAAGTTGGTAATGGAGATGGAGTCTCAATTCTTTGCCTCTTGAATGCAGGCTCAGAAGAATTTTTCTTCGCGGATGATGCTGCGTCTGGAGATTCTTCTCTCTTGAGCTGCAGTTGAGCAGATTATCACTGTTAACCCACACAAAAATAAAAAACCTAGCTGGCTAGCCAGCAGTGGATTTATTTATAAACTTGGAAACCATTAATTAATTAATTACCTTGTTTAATAGAGTATTGGGAGTGTTGGATTTGTCTTCAAATTTTGGCGTTTGATACTGCGGCTGTGATGAAGCAAAAACACCTGCTCTTATGTCATGAAGTACTTCGGCTGAACCATTCCAGAAAGAAGTGGTGTTGGAAAAGTGCAATCCACTAAGCTGCTGTTTTGGCGTTGAGGGCTTGAGAAGAGAAGAGATTTTGGACCAAGTTGGTGACAGTTCATTGGAACATGTCCCATAGTTTGCGGTAGATGAAGAATAGGACATGGTGGGGTTGGTGAAAAGTGAGTTCTGTGGCTGTGGTTGAGCCTCAGGCTCATATAAGCTTTGTATCAAGGTTGAAGGGTAACCATAGGAGGCTGAAACAACTGGAAAACCATCAGATAATGATCCGGTACTTGTAACAACAGAACTCAGACTTTGCTGATCCAATGAAAATTCTTGGTTCATTGACTTGAAAGCATCAACGGTGGAATCTTGGCCAGCAGCAGATGAGAAATTCTTTGGACTCCAATCCTTTTGGATTTGTGAATCATGGGAAGAACCACCACCCATGCCTGTTTCTTCTTGAAGCACAGAATGAAAATCGCTCCCTCTGCAGAGAAAGAAATTCACAGAAGATAAGGATATGCTTGATAAGATGAAGTTCCTTTTTCAAAAGAAACAAGGAGAAAAAGCTAAAGAAAAACAACTTTTGCTTGCTTTGGACCGTACTAATAACAACATATATTTGTTTTGGTAGATACCCTATTGTGAAAACTTACAATAAAGATTGATTCCAATTGGATGAAGTTGAAGATGACATGCCAAAACCCATCATTTGTAAGGTGGAATCGATGAGGATGCTACCAGTTCCACTAGCTGAGTCCCTCTGCTGGGGTTTCTCAACATCAAGAAAACTCAGAGAATTATCAGAAGAAATGAAGTTATTAATGTCCTCAGTGCTTTGCCAGGTGCTGTAGTTTCCTGCATCAGCTGCTGCCACGGAACAAGTTGATGACATGAGAGGGAACACACTTCTTGTTGGATTAATATTCCACCAACTTTCACCACAAATAGCAGCTTGAAACTCCTCAGCCATGGCTAGACTTGATGCTATGTGTGTTATTTATCTGGTGAATCTATGTGTCCTTCTGAATTTGCAGATTTGTTTGTATCTTTGAGCTCTTCTAACACAGTCACACACTTAGAAAGCTTATATGAAAGGTTAGGGAGAGCTTGCGACAATTTATATATGGAACGGTTGAAAGGGTACGGCTAGGGAGATTAGCGGAACGCGGTTGACATTAGAAGAGATGATTTGACAAATGAAAAAAAGAGAAATACAGAATTTTGAATCCAATTCTAATTCTCTTTTTCAAATATAATTAATTGCCGTTTGTTTATTTGTCTTGGATTTGTTTTCTCTCTGTCTTACTTTTTCTTAAAAAAATGTGCAATAGTAGTATCTGATGAAGAATGATAATTAATACATCACTGGTGGACATTTGTGTTCCTTATGTGTAAAGTTTCCAGAGTATGATGGTATTCACTATTATCTTCACAGTTGTTGGATCTGTATGCTTTGGATGAATAACATCAAATGCTTCAAATTATCATAAATTCAATAAATATTACAATACTCTCGTACAAATATTAGTATTTGATATGTGTATAAACACATAATTTAAAATATAGGTGTTGGACCTGATATAGTTGTTGATGTGATACACGATTATAATAATTAAAAAAGATGTGCTCGGTGATAAAGTTGAGGACCATTTATTGGTCCAAATGTTTATGATTGAAGACATTGTAGTAGCACTAGCTAGCAGGGTGAATAAGATAAACCCAGTAGGTGAGAAAATTCAGTAATATTTGAATTTTAAAACGAACATTGGGTGGACATGACGCTGTAAGAAGGCGCGTGTGCATCACGCGGGTTAGTGAAACTAAAACACAAGTATCTAACTAATACTTGACCAAACACAAGCAGATTCTGTGAACAGTGGCAGATATTAGCTGAGGAATGAATACATATTTGGCTTAAGGTAGTTAATACATATTAGTTTAGTTACTTTCAACTGCTGCACAATACTTGTGTTTCATGTCAAATACTTTTTTAATTCAACAAAATGGATAATCCCACTTAATTAAATCCCATGTCAACCCTAATCTTTGTCCTTCAGCTTTTGTTCTATGTCTTTCAGATTAGATTGTCATACATAATTTCATCGTCTTCACTCAACTCTATAATTTGCGTCACACCTTAGCCTATATTTTATTTACATCATTTTTTCGATTAGGTAATTACCAAATCATACAATATCCCTACTTTTAATGTAACATCATCATTATGTGACCAAAACAACTATATTTAATTTTTAAGACTTAAATATATTATTCATTCTTATAAAGTTAACCAGTTTCGGTTTTACTTTTTAAACACGTCTTTGGTTTTCATTTCTCAAAACATTGAATTTTTTTTTTTTTTCTTTATTGTTATATCACATTCATTAATTACTTTTATACTTAGTAAAAGATTGAATCGCCATTTTGATGACTCAAAAAAAACATTTAAATTCCCAAAATTATAAATTATCTTATTTATCTTAAATAAACTTGTGAACAAAAAATGGTATTGCGATTGCAGCACACAGTGCGATTTATTACCACTTTGCTTTATAACTTTGTCAGCTAGGCTGTAATCTTCTCCTGGAAACAATTTCTTCAAGATTTTATATATTGTTAAATAATTTGTATAGATTTCATAACTAACTCGTATAGTTTTAATTTAATTCTCTTCGGATACGCTAATATAGTTATACATCACACTTAGAAGTTATTTTACAACGCATTTATATTAATAACATTTTTATAATATTTCCTCTATTAAAAAAATATTACTAAATATTTCCATTAATATTTCAATTATGTTACTTTTTATAAAAAAAATATTATTATATTTTTTACTTTTTATTTAAAAAATGTTACTAAAGTATTTTAGTAATATTTTAAAAAAATGAAAATATATAACATAAATAAATATTCCGATTTAACCTAAGTGGTTTTAATCGAGTGTAATATTGATTTAATTAAATATTATTTTGAAATTTACTTAAATCGAACCATGATGTTTTTTATCTCTAAAAATTACTTGAAAAGGAATCACAAATCATTAAAACATATGAATACCATAACTTATCTATGAAAATTATATTGGATAAGAAAAAAAGTGATAATTATTTTAATCAACACAAATTAAAACAAACAAAAATTTATGAAAAAAAAAATCTCATATAATTTGATGCAATGATGTACTACCTCTTAGTCGTTATATATGGGCCCTAAATAATAAACAAAATCTACACGAACAGATAACATATATATGCAATAATATAACTTATTTGTTAAGCACACTAATTAATTATATCTGACCAACTGATAATTAGGATTTGCTATCATTTAAGTGGTTAGGAATAAAAGCAAAAATATTTTTACTTTGTAGTGAAAATGGAGTAAACGATTTGTATTTCGACTTCTATATTTAATTATTTGTATAACGCAAATGAACATGTATTGACTTCTAAAATATGCATATTACTATAATAACCCTTCTCCAAAATAGATATATTTTGATATGTTATTTATGAGCGACAATGTATTGACTACAAATACCAATTAATTAGTGGAAATTAAAGTCAGTTTTGAGCAATTCTTAGCAGCTATCATTATACGACAAAATTGTCAACATAAAATAATATATATTTGGGAAGAAGAATGAAAAGAAAGTTAAAAAAAGTCCAAGTTGATAATTTGGGCAGGAACAGAAATTAGGTCAGATCCATAGAAAGTTTCTGTGTCCTTTGAAATTGAGAGGAAATTGACTTATAGGAAAGTTCTTAGAGTTTTGAAATAAACGAAGTTTACTTTGACAACCTAATGTTGTTGTTTAAGATGGTTCATAGCCTCCACCCTTCAGTGGAAATATTAAACTTTAGAATTTTAATTTGTGAGTTGTAGAATTTTTTGGTTTACGTACTAATCATGCAACATGTATTCGTGAATCATGGACCACTGCCTAATATTCAGAAGCTTCAAAGGTTCAAACATTTGGCAAATCGTCTCATATTTGGACTCTTAATTTCTTTCAAATTTAATTCTTATGCCATATTAGGTTTTACTATATACAAAACACCCATTATGTATTTTATTTAGAGATGAACAATTATCTTTATATGATAAATTTGTAATTATTTTTACAACAAATACAAATAAGACCATAAGAGAGATAAATACAAACTAAAATAAGATTATCAATTTTAAATTAAAACACATTGTAGAAAAAAAAATAGAAAACAAGTATGTTATATGAATAATAAGTTTTGGTGTATATTTAACAATCACGTATCAGATTGTCAACATTTATGATGGTAATATTTAGATATGTGTTAAATTTATATAGACAATTTTTTCTCATTTTGATTGGTGATTAAGTATTTAGAACATATATTACCATTTTTAAATGTTAATTATATTATTAATTTTCAAAATATTAAAAGCGACATTTAAATAATAAATAAGTAAAATCTTTGTATTAAACATGATATCAATATTGTTAACTGTGAATTTTGAAAAAGATCTTATTAATTATGCCGTAAAAGTAACTTTTTATTATTTACTAAATTATATGCTTTCAAATTGTGTGATGCCAAAAATCAGGTTCTGAAAACAAATTATGTGTCAAGTCTTTGGTGTAGTTTTATTGTTGTAAAAGTTACATCATAGTTTCTTTGTCTCTAGGGAGTTAAAGTTAGAAACATGTTAGTCTTATAAACAATATACATGTAAAATAATAAAGGTTAGAAAAAAAATATATATAAGAAATTAGCGAAAATATTTATTAATAAATTTGAGTGGACAAAATATTCTTTAAATGGCGAAAGTTGACGTCATGCTTATGACCTGGTTGTCATTTAAGGCGGCAAGAGTCAACAGAGGACACACCAAGCATGCGCGCGTGCAATAGGCACGTGGGGCCTCTTTGTACCACCATCAGTCAAACCCTAAAAGCTTTGACCCTTAAGTCTTCACACTAACTTCTTTCTCTTACATTCTATTTATTTTATTACCATTTTTTCTCAAACAAAGTATTATATAATATGCAAAAGGAAAGATAACTGTTTAAAATATAATAACACACGTCGTTTTGTTGTAGTGAATTAGGATCACTTAACCAGGTGACACAACTACTTCAGTTTTATTTCAATATTTTTTTTATAATTATTAATCGATATTTAGACAATTAAAAATAAACATTTTCTCTCATCCATCATGTCACTCTAACAATAATCTTTTATCTATTGATTTATTAATCAATGTCTAAGGACATTAGTTAACGAAACTCTTAATGTAAATTTTTTTAAAGAAAGTATTAAAATAATTTAAGTAATATTAACTTCTTAAAATCATCTAATTTTATCTTATAGATAATTTATGCATAATATTTCATTAAAAAATTCACGTTCTACTATATTTTTTAATCAAGAGCGCAATTTTGAATCTAATTGGGTCGTATTCAAATGAGAATTTTTATTGTTATCGTTTATTACTATTATATCTATAATTAAAAGAAAATATGAATTCGAGAGGAGAGAGGAAAAAAAACGCGCAAGAGATAAAATGATAATAAAAAAAGCGTGACAAAAAAGAGAGTAAAATAAATTATAATAAAAAAGTGTTAAAAAAACATATAAAAAATACATAACTAAAGTAGATTAACATAATTAGCTATCACCTTTTAGTTTTGTTCAGTCATTTAATTTAACAAAATTGAGAAGTTTATACCAATAACTAATATGAAAGTTTTAGATATACTAAAAAAAATTTGTTTATATTAACCAATAATATACTAACACAATAATATACTAACAGGAATTATACTCTAAACAACTGAAAACCTGATAGGTTGAGAATGGTATTCAACAATAGTTTGATTTTTTACTGAAATTAAATATATCCTAATTTAAAGATTAGGAGATAAGATCTAATTAAACACTATAAACATGATTAAGAGATAATTGGACATATTAATCTTAATATAAAAAAAAAATCAACAAAAAATTATAAATACGAAGAGACCCTATAATAAAAAAGTAATTGAAAGAGAGAACCGAAAGAGTAAAGACCTAGAAGAATGAAAAGATTTAATAAAAATTGTAAGAAGACGAATTGATATTTAAACTAATACATCTGATTTAACTCTTTCCATTCTTCATATTTAAATTTTAAAATATCCCTTCACATTCCTCATAATTGTTCTGGTTTTCTTTTCCTGTGATCCACATTTTCATAAAAATGGTTTTTGTATTTTTAAAATTTCTTTTATAACTAGTTTTGGGACTTTGAAAACATATAGAAACAAATGTGGAAGGACATATATAACATATTTTAATCAAGCAAATTCTATTCATAAAAGGATATAAATATCTTTCTTTCCGACGTAGCCTCTTCCTAATTTTATGTAAATTGGTGTTCCAAAATTTTAATTTTCTACGATTTTCTCCAATTACTATCCCAAATATGTGAAAGGTACATATATTATTGTAAAATTCAAAATGACAGTAAATACATTTAGTTTGTTATCATTAACCCTAACTCCTCCCAATTTACTGTTAAAGAAATTGACTTTGTGGTTGGATGCAACTACAAAGAAGATGTTTTGAATATTATCCTTAAATATGAATAACATTATTCCTTGTAAAAACTTAATTTCTTCCTTTAACAAAAACATACTCATAAACTAGCAAAAATATGTTAACATTGTATTAGATTGTCGTATATATCGAAGATATCATAATTTAGTGTTTTTCTATTTTATTCCAATCTTTTTCTGGCATCTACACCACATAGATGTTGAAGAATATTTTTGGTTGTAGGAAAAAATGTAGAAAAAGGTGAGATCAGATAATTTAGATTAAATTGCATCCACAGTTTGGTCTACAGACGTATTGACCCCGTTACCAACAAATGTAACAAGGGACTATTGTTTAGGTCCAAACCCTTTTTTGGACTTTCTTTCTTGTCTTCTTTTCTTCTTAAAATGTTCCCTCTTTGCAGAGGACAAATTAACCATCCTGGACCCATTATTCTTCACCCTTTACAACTCCCTTTAAAACACATTTTATTAACCATTTTTAACCCACATCATATCATTTATTAAAAGTAAAAAAATCACAATAATACTTTTTTTTTACCTTTGATGATAGATATATTTATTTTTTCTATTATTAATATTTTTTTCTGATTAAAAGAATTATTATAGACACTACAATCATGTGAGAAGCATTTCATTAATGGCAGATATGTTTTAAACGAGTATGAATTTTCGTGTATTCTATTGTTGACGCTATGCTTATGTAATATTGACGTCGGCAATTTCACAAAAGTCGTATAAAATTCAATTTATCCCAAAATGTTAACAGCAAGATATATTAGTCTCAAAGTAAATATTTTACAATCATATTATTTCATTTTTTATTATTAAATATATTTACTAACTTTTAGATCTAATTACTTTATAATTTGAGTTTCCAAATTTGCACATTATCTTCGCTCTATTATAAGTTGCTACGTGGCACCGAGTTAAAAATTCATTTAACAAGGATTTGTCGACCCTGGGTTATTTTTCCTCCAACCAGGCCAATGCTGATTGATAACTATAATTTTGGATTATAAACAATCACAAGTCAATAATGAATATTAAAAGTTAATTATTGGTCACATGACCATCAAAAAAACTACCTATATTTTTTTTTAATTTTAATCACTCGAATAAGATCTCATTATTTGTTGAATTTTTCTTAGGTCTAGTGTACACAAAGGCGTAATTTCGATGAAAGTTTTAAATGTTGAAGCATGTATATATATTGTAATTGTAGAAATGCTTAGAAGAAGAATATTTCTGTATTGCAGAAACACATTTTCATTCATTATGTTTTTTTTTTCAATAAAAATAAATAAAATAAAATAAAACACTTCAAGGAATATTCCAATCTTTATACAAACACTTCAAAAATATTCTAATTCTTATATAAATAGTAATCAATGTCAACATGTATATCACCTAACCTACAAAATTCTACAACCTCTACCGACCATCAAATCAATCCTCATTTAAAAAGGAATGGTAAATCACATCATAAAAAATCATCTAAATCTTTATAATCAATTTTTAGTAAAAAAAATACATACAAAATAATAGACCCTAATACAACCATACAAACACATTTTCGTTCTTTTTATGTATTGACATTCAAATCACCCAATGACAACTAAAAGAAACACTATGTAATATTGTTGAAAAGCGATTTATCAGTGAATATGAAATAGGTATTTAAGTACACGTGCCACAATTATGTTTTCCTTCATCTTCTGTGATATTATCGACCAAAATTGCCTGAATCGTGTTCGCAGTTTTATTATCCAGCTAGTGTAATGATAGATAAAGCGAAAAGAGAAGATTTGTGGCCACTAATTTAGAGGTACGCGAAAAGAAACTTTATTGTAAGTAGAATTGGTATGTATGTGGCTGTGTTTTGTTGGGAGCTATTTTTCCCCAAAAACACATGTTTGATTTGTAGAGTAACGATGGTGGGTGTGGGTGTGGTGTTGTTGGTGAGTCAACCCTAACACGGCTAAAGTTTTTTGTTCTTACTATAGCCGCCCACTACTTATAATTACAGACCTATCCTACGTTGTTGCTCTTCCTAGTTCATCATTCTAGATGTAAGGGCAATATTTCTATGTCAATACATTTCCACCAATACCCAATACTTTTAAAAGAGCTCTGCGTTTTCGACACGTTTCTTTACATGTGTTTTTTTTTTCTCAATAATCTATATCAAGGATGCATATGCTTTATTTACCAACTTCTATTGGTGACATTCAAAATTATATCCCTAAGATGTAAAACGTAAAGCGTTAGGTTAGGTGAAGAAGGATTTCAAATAATTAAATTTCTTCATTCACAAAATATATACATCTACCCACAACACTTTTCTTATTCAATGTATGTGTTGCCCGAGACAATAAATTACATGTTTCTTTTTTTTAATCACCAAATATGTTATATAATCACATAATTTGAATCATTAATCCATTCTCTTGTATATGGTTCTTTTCATTGATTTTTTTCAAGGTGGATTCATTTGACTTATCATTTCGTAGGAATAAATTCATTTTTTTATAAAAGAGACTAAAATCAATGTATATGATTTACAATCACAGCACACATATCATATGATACATAAACAAAAAGAATGGAGGCTGTTTTTGAATTGTAGGCATGTTTATATTGTTTTATATATACGTTGAGAAGTGGCTTCCATAATAAGTGAAAATGATTATACGTATAATGAGTTCCCAAAATGGAAAAAAAAAAACAGATTTTACATAAGTAATTGATGGAATAATGACAAGATTAATTATTATAAACGGATTGATTAGAAGGATAGGGTGGTTGGAATAATGAAATGGGAGAATACGTTTTGGTTGTGGTGAAAAGATGTAAAATATGATTTAGATGATGATAATTTAGGGTTTGTTTCCACTGGCAACAATCCCTATCAGAATTGACTTAGTTAATATGAAAAGTGTGTCATGTGTTCACATTTGACACGGCTACATTGCATTCCAAAGAGTGTGAAGTCTTCTTTTAATCATTGATTTATGGACGAAACAAAATCTCACAACATTAATCTTCTTCTTTGGTGGGGTTGACATAGATTATTGACCCTTGCTAACATTCCCAATGTCAACATTTCGCCCCACACTTTCATATTATATACATATTTCTTGTATAAGTTTTAAAATTCATTTTAATTATAATCGTAATTTACAATAAAAAAATATTTTCGAATACCTCTTATTTATATGTTTAGTTATTTTTATTATAAAGAAGTATGTTATTTGATTGATTTAAATATATTTTTAATCTCTCGGTTTCACATTTGTTTGCATTCCTTAAAAAAAGTATGTAGAAATAATTCTTCCAAAAAAAAACATAATTTTAAAAAAGCATGTGAAAAATAATCCTTAAAAAGGAGTATTGATATCTTTCTGTCTATTTCTTAGTATTTTTGCTAAACTTATGGACAAATATATATATATATATATATATATATATATATATATATATCATTTTTTTATAAAATAAGACTTGTACAATTGCATGTATTAGTTTCTTACTTTTTTTTATAAAATATATATGATATTTTATAGTCAATTGTTTGTCAATATTAGGATGTAACAAACTTTATAAAAGTAAATAAAAAATAATTTGGCATGTTCAAAAAGTATATGTTTCCATTTGCCACATAATAACACTAATGGAATAGAGAGAAATGAACTAAAATTATTGTTGAAAAAAATATGCTTTAAGAAGACTAGTTTTTGTATTTTTAAAAGTTAAACAAAATAGTAATTTCAAATTATAGACTAAAAATATATTTAAGTATTTTTCTATTTCTTACATTTAAGTACCTACCACCGTAAACTGTTTATCTTTATTTATTTAATTAACTATACTTGATTTTATGCATTTTAATTTTTTTTACCTGTTGTCGTACTAATTTCTTTAAATTTAATTCTTATTCGGTTTGTCATCTAAAATCTTGGATTCTCATTTAAGTTTAACTAAAACCGGTTTAGCATTTTTTTTATGAATAGAAACTTGTAACTTTTTATGAGTTCGTAACCTTTCACAAAATTTTGTAATTGACTGTAACATATAACTTTTAATTGGTTTAATAGCAAAAACTATTGGTTTAGAAAGTTACGAGACTGATATACTAAATAAAATAAAATAAAATAAATAGTATTGTGTATACACAATTACCGAAATAAAAGTCCTTGAAGTGAATAATGTATCTCATTTTATTTGTCCTTTTACGATGAGTTCAATTTTGAGATGATTATTGCATCGAGTGTGAGTTGTGTTTTTGTTTTTGATTTATAGAATTCACTTTGAACTTTTGAGAGTGGGTCAATTATAGCCTAATGGGTAAAAGGACTTTGAAAAGGGGAGAGTGGTAAAATGAAGTTGAGTAATGTGTTGAATATAATCTACGCATTCTCCTTTATCACTTTCCCATTATTGCTCAACACACAACCACACCACCAACTTTTATCCTTTCTGTGCTAATTAATAATTCCACTCTTCCCATCTCTATAAACAAATTATTTTCTTTTAATATTACGGATTTTTATTTAATTTTTTGGGTACATATTTTTTTTAATATAATTCTCAAAATTAATCATCACACAAAAATTATTAAATAGAAACTAATTTTATAAACTAAAATAATTAGTTACTATATTAAATAAATTAAAAATTATTTTATAAATTAAAAAAAAATATTCATATTTAAAGTAATTTTTATTAATAAAAATTTATAAAATAATTTATAAATTAGTATCTAACCATCAGCCGTTAAGGTTTTATCTACTAACTACTTATATTCTAAATTAGTTTTATTAACTTTTTAGATACTAATTTAATCTAAAATATTAATAATTAAAATTTTTTAGTAGTTAATTTAGATACCTATTCAAAAATAATTTTATAATTTTTATTAATAATAAAAACCATTTTAAATATTAATATTTTTTAATCTTTAGTATCTAATTGAATTAATATAATAATTAATTATTTTTAGTTTTTTAATTTTTTTATTTAATGATTTCTTTTAATGAATTGTTAAGATATTTATTATATGTAGTTTTTTAAATTAAGCCTTTTTTTCATCAATTTTTTTTTTAATTCTTACCGGTTTTAAATAGTTCATGTATTGTTAATCACGTTAGGAATGGAATTTTAGGATTTTATAAATTAATAATGATTTTAGGATAATTGTAGGATTTCTAAAATGGATAACAACCAACAAAGTATAGGAGAATTTTCAACTTGAGTCAAAATGGTTCACGTGACTTAATGGTTTTTTTTATATGATTTTCTTAATTGTTTTTAAAATATAATTTCCAACTTGAGTCATTTGGTCATTTTGAGAGTTTTACTACAATTCGAATACTTATACACACAATTTAGATAGTTCAAATCAATCAAAGAGTCAAATATCATAATAAAATCATACACAAATCAAAATTACTACAATTTCTTCTTTCCATCCAATTCATTTTCAATAGACTTACTAAATACACTAAACATGAATATTGACATCAAACATTCAACCATTTTGTATCACATGTCAGTTAAAAATACATATATTTCACTCAAATGTTCAACTCCTACAAAAATTCTAGCAAAATTATAAAGTCACTTTCAAAATCAAATCTTATAACCTAAGTATTATAAAGACTTTAAATTAATTTCCCTAACTTGATTGAACGATCGAGTACCAGAAATGATCTCTAACTATAAAAAAAATGCAAAGAAAACCTAACTCATACCACAAAATCATGATCAATGATTTGAACACATTACTAAAATCTTGAACTAGGAGAGACTAGTCATAGAGTCACAAACACCACATGCAAAATATGATTGTAAATAGGAAATCTCAAAACTAAGTAAAAAAAAAGGAGGATGATTTAAATTACACTAATAAAAATTTGATTAAACAATTTTACTCTATTAATTGGTAGAAGTTCAAAGATAGTTTCTGTTCATTGATGTGATGAATGATAAAAACAGAATTTTAGAAAGAAGAACGGAGATAAAAATAAAGTATTTTTATAAAAACATTGATTACTTTAAAAAAAATAATAAATAATTTTTATAATTATATATATTGTTCACTTTAATAATAAAATATATTTAATTATCATTTTAATCATAACATTTATACTTTAAAACTATTTTCTAAATCTTTACATATATAATTATATACTTTTAAAATTAAATTTATTATTATTAAAATTAGAAGGATAGAAGTCATTATACCTCTTACTTTTGAAGAAAATTAAAAATAGTGATGATTTAAAAATTGCAGTGTATAGTTCATATTATGCAATTATTTTTAACATATAAATAGTTTATATTTATCTTATTTAATTTTTATAATTTAAAATATAATAGTAAAATAAGAATATCAAATAGCTTATATTTTAATTCAATAAAAGTAATCTTCTAATCTTACGTATACATATTCAGGTGTAATAAATAAAAGATTAAAATTACATTATTCTTTTATAAAATATATTTGTATACTAATACAGTTTTTTTACGATGTTTGAACTGTGGTAGATCTAATTTATACATCTCAAATATAGATTTGATATAGGTGTACAACTATTTTATAGAAAATTTCCAATTTTGATTACTTATATTATATTGTAGTAATATAAGTTTTATTTAATAGTATAGAAAAGTCAAAAAGAAAAATCTTGAATTGCCAAATAATTTGTTAACAAAAAAGTCAATATTTCATTTCAATTGTCGTCTTCTATCAAGTATCCATCTGTCTTTGAAATTCCCATGGAAGAGACTTGAGAAGTCGGTTATCTGAATTTTCTGAATATTTTGTTAGATCTCAATCGTTTTCCTCACGCAATATATACGACCAAAGTAGCTTTAATCAAATGGTCCCTTTGAAATCAATTTAATTTGTAAACTCATAGAAAATAATTTAAATGCCTCTTTTATTCTCTTCATTTTTCCTTCCCTTGAAAAAACAAAAGAGTTACACCTAATCTCAAGATTCTGTCATTGACTCGGATTGAATAAAGATATTTGATTGGGTGAAGTGCATATAGAAGTTATAGGGTAAGTTACTTAAACCATGCACCAGATTAATTATAAGTTCGATGTATTGAAAAGTGCCTGCATCTGACATAATAACCGCGTTTTTATTTCTCCTACGTAATCCAAACAAAATTATAAAACACATTCAAACAATGTTTTGTGGATTACAAGTTAATTTCGTTGACATTTACTCATTGTATTCTGCCATGTCATCTTTTTATCTCTTCTTTCATGAAACTTTTAAGTACTATATTAATTTTACAGTTTCTTCCTGCACCCTTACATTTTCTTCATCTACCCCACAATGTTATGCAAAGACCAAATTGTTCCTATTATTTAAAAAAAATCCAAAAATGCACTTGAACTGTATTTATTTTTTTGCATTATGGATTATGGAATTCGGAAAATTTTTGGATTGACACTTTCAGTAAAATTTCGGATCCACCAATCCATAATTTAAAATATGCATTTCACATTCAAAAATCTATCATTAAAAAAAAACATTCCTGATCCACCAATCCGTAACAGAAATATGCATTTCGGATTCAAAAATCCGTAATTAAAAAAAAAGCATTATGGATCCATCAATCCATAACAGAATTAGATTTCTGGATTCAGCAATCCAAAAATCAATAATTTATGCAAAAAATTACTTCAGGAACACCCCCTCATCTGAAAAAAAAAAAAATAGTTTCAGATTGATGAATCCGTAGCACACTCCCAGATCCCTATTTCCTGTAACCGCGGTGTCATTTTTCAAATAAAAGATTAAGGTCAGTTTCGGGATTTAGAAAATTGTGAGGGTGCAGGAAGAAAAATGTAGGGGTGTAGGAAGAAGAAGCCTAATAATTTTATTAGAGTCAACCGAACGCAAAGACTCCAAAGAAGGCCCAAGGTCCAAACAGAGATGCAGCTGTAAGCTAAAATTCTATGAGCCCATTTCATATGAAATTGGACTGAAACATGGTCCAATTAAGTTCAGTCCAGCCCAGCCCAGCATCTTCTTACCGCTTACTTGCAGTTGATCCACGATTGTCATAACGACGTCGTATCAAATTAAATATCTCCTCCAGCCTTATCGTTTATGTGCATCCACCAATTTGAGTTCGGTTTCTGCGTTTAGTCACCAACGATCCTACAATGGCGACGGTCACGTTTTCCTTTTCCGCTAAAACCCTAACCCTACCCTATCATCCCAAAACCCCAATCTCCAACTTCTTCCCGATAACCAATCTTCGCTTCCCTTCTTCTATTGTGACCCGAACTCGAAATGGTAACCGGATTCGGGCGTCGCTGGATGGGGATTTCTCATCGAAAAGGAGCAGCAGCAACAACAACGACCAGAGAGAGACAATAATGTTACCCGGTTGTGATTACAACCACTGGCTGATTGTGATGGAGTTTCCGAAGGACCCAGCACCCACTCGTGAACAAATGATTGACACTTACCTCGACACTCTTGCCACTGTATTGGGAAGGTTCTTTCCTTTTCCTCTTCTCTTTTTCTACCCTAATCTTTCAAACTTGGAATAAAAGAAGAATTCGTAGGTACCTTGTAGCTCTTAACAGTCAAGATGAACGCCAATTTATGTGCACCTTCTGTTTTGTGGAGCTACTTTGTTATTATCGATTTATAATCAAATTTTCACTTTGTGCTTCTGCTTGTGTACCAGCATGGAGGAAGCAAAGAAGAACATGTATGCATTTAGCACCACTACCTACACTGGATTTCAGTGCACTGTTGATGAAGCAACCTCGGAGAAATTCAAGGGTAATGCTTCAATTCCCAATTTGTGTTGATACCCTTGTTGCGTTGCTGGATGAGTTCTGGTTCTTCATCTTTTGTTTATGCTTGTAGGTTTGCCCGGGGTTCTTTGGGTACTGCCAGACTCGTATATAGATGTTAAAAACAAAGACTACGGAGGTTATATACATATATAATCTTAAAATTTCTACAGAAATAAGTTGTGTTTGAAGTGCTACTGATTGATAATATTTTTGCTGAATGCTTGATATTCTTTGATTTTAGGTGACAAGTACGTAAATGGGGAGATTATTCCTTGCAAGTACCCTACCTACCAACCCAAACGGAGCGCACCTAAGAACGAGAGTAGAAGGTACGAGAGACGGAGAGATGGCCCTCCCCCTGACCGCAGAAGGCCAAGACAAGAGGCGGCTGCCTCGGATTCATCCTCTACATGAGGTAGTGGGACGAATTCTCTATTCCATTTATTTTACTTTTTCCACGATTTTGGTCTCCCCTTGCCTAATGTGTCTAAATTTTGATACCTGAACGGCTGAATCAAGTACCACGGATCCATCTTCGTTTTAAACTCACACCGAATGTCATGGAAGTTTCGTTAGCTTCCCCCTCCCCCCATGTATGCAATTCATGGAATCTTTTCAGGCTCTGCGGATACGTGATTATGCTATTGCTGCAGTCTTGCAGGTGATTTTCAGTTTACTGAGAGAAACTAATGCCAAAAGGAAGCTGCTCCTTATCACGGCTCTATCATGCTCATGGTCACTTTAACAAATAGAAGATTGAGCTTGTATTGGGTTCTCATCAAGATGCATCCAATGTTTCTTGCAAACTCAAACGGGTATTTTCACGATTCATTTTGAGGAATGTGTTCTATTGGACTATATGAGTATGACATGTGAGACAATTGCTATAGTTATGTATTTATGTAATTTGGAGAGCTTCTTATCATGCTACCAGTGTTTTAGTAATGTTTTTTTCCTACAAGTTTCACGTCAACTGCAGTATTAACTCATAAAGTTACTGATATGAACTGATAAAGTTTAGATAATGTGCATATATAGCCTTCTGTAACTATCTGAAGCAGTCCATAAGCAATCCTTAACTTAGTCATGCTACAACATCCCAGTTTTGCTGCGCTTCATCCCGGCCACTCTTCTGTGAGAGTAGTTGGCGAAGGTGAATTTGTTGGAACTTGGAAATGGGTGCATTCATAAACCATCCTTGATTGCCGTGTAAAATGTAGGTGTTTTGTTGAGGCTAATTGTTTTAACTCCGACGAGGGAACCAGACCAGATTTATATTTGACAGGGATACTGAAAGAAAATACTGAAAAGGCAGAAAATGAGGATAGTAATAAACAGGAAGTTATCTTTTTATTTTTATTTTTATAGTTTATATTGATTGAATGAGAAGTGATAAAAGAAAGAAAGAAATGATGAGTAGTTCCTTCTCCTTCGTTGGTTGAAAAGAAGGGGGAGGTTGAATAAGATATAATTACGCGAAGATGATTAGATCTGTCATATCAATTTTTTCCCTTTCTCTGGTGAGAGAATTTTTGTGGATTTTGAATGATTTATTGGTTAGGTTTTTTTCCCTTTCAATCAAATTGTTGAAACATTAAAGATTTATTTTTGTGAATATGTTTTTTTTTTTTAATTTAAAAACATCACATGGTTTTATACATTTAAAAATAGGTAATTTAAATAACAGAATCTTTTATTCCTTGTTTCCTGTTGTGAAAGAAAGTTCCATCGAACATCCCTCTACCCATTCTCAGTAGCAACTCTCTCCTCAAACTTCCCTTGCCTTAGCAGCACCCTACCTCCGGTGCCATTTCTGTAGTAGTGCACCTCCAATATCACCGTTACAACACCTCTCATGTCTAACGCCTCTTTTGGCAAGAGTCTCTCACCTCTACCCTTTAAGCACCTTCCAATCACCATTCTCCAACTCCTTACCATTATTAATGGATTTAATGTATTTTGAATTTTAAGATTTGGAATGTAATGTATTTCAAATTTTGAAATATGGAATTGTACAATTTGAAATGTGAATTTTGTATTTGAAATACATTGTGTTCTAGGTTGTAGAATTTAAAATATAAAAGTTGCATCTGAATAGGAAAAATTAGAATGGATAATTTTGGTATATTCGAAAATATGAGGGTAGCAGAAGAAATTTATGGAGGTGCAGGAAGAATTTGTCTATGTATATATAATTGTAATATACACTACTTTATGAAACCTTCTTTTATCTTATAACCGGTACACCTTATTTGGGCTGCTTCTTCCTGCACCTCCATACCTTCTTCCCTCACCTCCATAGATTTTCGTATTTCCCAGAATGCCCTTCTGTAATATTCCAGATTACATAATCTGGAAGTCATTTTTCAAATTTGTAATTAGTTTCCGGATTACATAATCCAGAAGCTTTTTTTAACTTCAGGATTATGTAATCCGGAAGTCTTTTTTCAAATGCGTTTCTGAATTACATAATCCAGAAGTTATTCTGTGGGGTGGCACAATTAGAATAAAAATGTATTTTCATATTGTGAATGGAGATGTAAGAAGAAACAGTCCCTTATTTGCCATGAAACCTTTTTTATATACTTTGAAATCTCATTTAATGGGCTACACGGTCCACTAATCCAGCCAATAGCCATCGCATTGATGTCAGCAGTCCTGGTACATTAATGAAACGCAAATACAATTTCTTCCTGCACCGTATCACTTTTAACCTGCACCTATCATATTTTTAAATTTCCAAAATTACCCTTATTTCGGATTTGAAAATTTGGAATAATAAATATAATTCAAAACTAAAAATACATTCCGAAACACAAAATTGAAAATGCATTCTGTATAAGAATTTTTAGAATTTAAAAATGTGTTTCAGAAATTGGAATATTTTCAGAAAAAAGTTCTAGTAATTTTTATCTACATCCTCTTTATATTTAAGGTTATTTTCGTTATTTTTAGGGATATGTTCGTCATTTCTCATAACAGATTGGGTGTATGTTAGAATTGATATAGTGTATGAGAATTTGGCCTAACTTTGAACTGCTTTGCTGGTTAGAATTGACATCTATCACGTTAGTCCCACAAGTTCTACTTCATACATTCTTTTTATTTATTTTGTAATAACGCTATTCCAATTTGTTTTTAGAAACATTGTGGGCCTATAATATTCTGAGGGTTTCAGCATTATGTTCACGGTTTATGTAATATGACATTGCGAGGTTAGCTTCAGTATTGGGCCCTCAGCCATTATTAGAAAAGATACTCGTTTCCATCACTTTACTATAATTCGTATTTATTTAGTTAGAATCATTTTAGGATTTTTTATTTTATTATTTTTTCCGTCTTTTCTGTAAGAAGGAAGAAAGAGAAGCTTTGGCATACTTAGGCCCACCGACTAACTATTTAGAGCGTTGACACTTGCCACATGCTACATTACGTGTTCGTCATTGTCTTAATTATTTAGGTAAAACAAACGTAATTTTCACAATAATTTTAAAACGATTTTAAAAATGAGATAGATAACAAAAAAAGAGAAGAATTTATAAAATAAGTTGAGTAATGTAATATAAAAAATGAAAAAAATGTGTTATGAAAAGTCGTTTTATCTGTAAAAAATCTCTTCTTTTCTTGCATAATTGCATGTGGACATTTTTGTATTGATAAGGATTCTGCGGTTGGTGGGAGAGTAATGGTGCACTTAAAAAAAACTTTTCTTTTTGTACTGTTTCAACCGAAGTACTTTAAAGATGAAGGAAAAAGCTTTCTTTTTCCTCACCGATCAGATCAGATAACGTAGGAGATAGCAGACTTTCATGTCTCTTTTTATTTCAGAAGAACTTGATCCTGAACTGATGTCATAAGTTGCTTTGAATTGTACCCTCTTCAATTTCTGATGAAGCATGTCTTTCTACGGATCTTCTTATTCTGGTTCAGATTATGGTGAGTACAATTTCAATTCTTATTCTCTAGATTATGATTATGCTCAAATTCCACCCCCTATGGCTTATTCTGGCTATGAGTACAATCAACCATATTATGGATACGATCCAAGTTTATATTATGCTCCTGATTACCCTGCTGAGACTTACCAAACCATATCATACTCAGCCACAACTTATAGTGATCCAAAATCAGTTGTGTACGATCCCAATTATGGTATGACCCAGCTTGTGATCTCTTACTCTAATATGGAATTCAATGTGCCTGAATTTGAGGAGTATGACTCAACACCTTATGGTGGTGGGTATGACATTGATCAGACCTATGGCAAATCTCTACCACCGTCAGATAAAATTTGCTATCCTCGTTCTGGGTCAAGTCCAATTAGTGTCCCCATTCCCGGGGCCATAGTGCCACTGCCTACTATAGAAGAGGGAACTGATGAGAAAGCAATCGTACCCCAGAATGGATCTGCAGTCCAAATCACTGAAGAAAAACCTCAATCACAAGATAGTGGCAGGGATCAGCCAAGGAAAGTTGAAGACAACAGCCATGAAGATGAAGACAATGAGACCGAGGAAAGTGACCATGAAGATGATTACTATGTTGAGTCTGGTGTTGGAAGTGGGTTTGGGGAAGGATACAGTGGAGAACAGGGTTATGAGAATGAGAAGCAAGTGGCTCCTCAGTATCCTAGTGGATATGGGTTGGAAGCTGTGGACATTTGTGAAAGCTTGTTTGGGTATTGGCCTTGTTTGGAACGTATGAAGAAGAGAGAATGTTATTGCAAGGAAGTGGCTTACAGAGGAAACAACTGTCAGGAGAACATGTGGCAAGGTACTGCAGATTATCTATTTGGCAGTCCATATCCTTATGGTGGGAGTGGGGATGATAGAAGTGGCTATGAAGGAGAACTTGTGTATGGCTATCAAAGGCAGTATCCAATGCAAGCACAGTACAAACAGATTGATTATAATGGTGAGTTTTGGTGACACACAAAAACAATTTATTCTATGATGTAATATAAAATTTGAAGATGTAAAGCTTGTTTCTGTGGAAATAAATGTAAAATTTGGTTTTGAAGTTGTGAAAAGAAGAAACCTCTTGCTAGGTTTTCTGCCAGCTGCGTTGGCCTGAGCCAGCATTTACTTTTTGCTCTGTGGGAGTGTGTGAGCCAGTGCTGTGATTATGATTAACATTTATGCCCCAGGACTTCAAAAAAATTAATTATCTTTGCTTCCCCAATCATATATTTTTATAGTGGCAATAACTGAAATTCACCATTTCTAGATAAAACACGCTTTTCCTAATCTGATTTTGTTATTCATGATTCCTTGTACGCAAGACGCTCTTCTTAAAACTCCTTTTAAATGGCTAAAGAGTTACGCCATAAATGTTTTATAACCAACAGCAAGAAATTTAGCATTATCGTAAGAGGTTTTTCATCAAGAATGTAAAACTATATTCTCTTCATCAGGAATGAGTCAAATATTTTCCAAACATTTATGGAAACAGCGTACTCCTCCAAAGGTCTAAGCTTTTGTCTGAAAACTATTGCTGGATATAATCCTATCCCTTCAAAATTTTGGAAGCGAAACACCACTCAATAAGATGGAGTGTTGTGTTATTAGGGTGGAAAACACCAGACATTTGTTCTTTGAATGCTCTTTCTTTGAAAGTGTTGTCTAGGTTGTGTTACATGATGAGGTCCAAGCTCGTTTTACATAGTTTTATGGGCCTTATAAGTTGGTGTGGGAAGCATAATACAAGCTAACATAAGAGAGTAATGCATATTTGGTTTTTGGATCACTACAAGAGGTTGTCAAATTTTCTTTACTTGCTAGCCACAAAATCTGTATGACTGTTTGAAACACTTCTAAATTGTTGCGTTTTTGTTTTGAGGTTAATGGCAGATGATTATATATACTTTTCTGGAGTGTAATATGAGGTTGTTTCTATGTTGGGTTACAAAACACATTCTCAAATTTTCTAGTGATTGAAAGTTGATGTTTTGCTGCCAGATGGTATGCGTCGTGCATCAAACAACTGATGTGCATGTGTCTTTAGACTTTAAGGGTGAGATCAAGATTCAAGGAATCAGGAGCAACATGTTTCTTTTGTTTACTTGGATCTTCAAACAAGAATAAAGGTTAATCTGTCATAAACTTAGGTCTAAAATAATCTGTCATAAACTTATTTTGGTTCTAATTTTTTACATTTCACCATTTCTTTTTTCCCACTTCTTATAAAGATGAAAGAAGAAAATTTTTAAGCGAAAAATAATTAGAAAGTGTGTGTGTACTTTAACACATAAATCTAATTTTAAATAAAAAATTAATAAGAGTAAAATAAGTAATTCACTTAATATTACACTAAAAATAGAAAAAACAAATAATTTATGGTTCTGATGAAAAAATCCTGAAGGAATATCATAAAGGAAGAAAGGTACTTCCCTCCAAACCTATATTTCTTCCATTTCATTTTATCCATATATATTAAGAAAATAATAGATTATGGCTCTACAAATATTGATTTTGTGTGGATTTTTTTGATTTCCAACTTTACTCCTTTTTCAAAGTCTCAGACCCAACTATTCTGATGTACGGAGCTATAGCAACTTGAATTTCACAAGACCCTTAAGCTGCTTTTAAGCTAAAACTATAGTTTTGGAAAGCTTTTTTAAGCAAATTGAATGTTGGTGGGGTCATAAAGCTAAATTGGTGGGGATAAGTAGAATTTCAAAGCATACTTCCTTGTGGGTTAATCATATACCCAAAGTCAAATTATGAGAGTAAGTTCTCAAACAATATTTGTTTGAAAACTAATTTTTCTAGAATTCATTATCCAAACAAAAAAAATCAGCAGCTGAAGTTTCTCCATTCAGAATTTGACAGGTTAAGATTAGAAAAATTGAAATACGGGAACAATAATAGTGAGTAAGTTTGGAAAATGGAGAGAGTATAAGCAATGTTATAAAGTGTAAATGAACTAAGTAAAGCAGCAATGAAGCTAAAATTTTGGTGGTAAAATGGTTTTAATAAATGCGTGTTCCCGCACGCATGTGTTTATGTATGATTTATGTGTGTATAATGAATCCTCATCCTCATGTATTCTTTGCTTAAAGTATTCTCACCCAAACTAACATAACAGAAGGATGAAAATAATTGTTGTCTAGAAGATTGGACATGGCATGGGTTTATTATAGTAAAAAGAGGAAGAAGAAAACAGAAGAGAAATGAGTAAAAGAGTGGAAAAAAAGGCATTGATGGCCCCTTGCAACCGCAGATTAAGGCCAAAGCGCCAAACACTACATTCAAATCCCATCTTATGTTTACCACTTACGTACAAACATGTCATTACCCAAATAAAGCATCACAAATCGTAAAGCCAAAGTTGTTTTCAACCACGACACAATCATTCTTTTTTCTTTATTATACACTAGCTAGTACTAATCACATATCATATTCAAATAATAAAATGTATTTTGTATTATTATTATTACTATATCACCTCAGCAGCTAGTAATTATTTCCATTAAAATAATCGATTAAAATGGTGACATTTGGTGGGTCATAGATTGTAACGCAAGGGTAGAATCCATGTAATGCCAACCAAGAACATAGAAATTCTATCGACTGTCCTCTCTGGCTCCCACTTCCAATCATAGTGTTCAGACACTATGTTTGTGTTGTGCTGTCTTAAAAACCCTGTTAAAACCTCAAGCACCAAACTTCTCACTCAAAAAAAGCTACTTCATTGCCTTCCTCCTTCCCCACTCATTCTCTTCAACATGTCTGTGCCACACAGATCTTTAGAGCCCATCTTTCTTGCTTTTCTTCTTCTTTCTTTCTCAGTGGCTGCTGCATATTCTTCTATTCATGAGCTTCTCCGAAGCCATGGCCTACCAGCAGGGCTCTTCCCAGAGAGTGTAAAGTCATACAATTTGGACCAAAGGGGTCGTTTGGAGGTGAACTTGGATGGTCCTTGCCTGGCCAAGTATGAAACAAGAGTGCTGTTTGAAACGGTGGTTCGAGCTAACCTTAGCTTTGGTCAGCTCAAGGGCTTGGAGGGTCTTTCTCAGGAAGAGCTTTTCCTGTGGTTACCTGTGAAGGATATCATTGTCAATGATCCATCTTCTGGTCTCATTCTCATTGATATTGGTCTTGCACATAAACAGCTCTCTCTTTCTCTCTTTGAAGATCCCCCAGTTTGTAGATCCCAAGGTACTGTTTCTCTCACTCTGTATAGCTGTTACTTAGCAATCATGACCTGTCCTCAATTCCTTTCAATTCTGAACCTTTCAATTATGGGGTTTGAATAGGAATCATAGTGGAAAAGCACATGCATGCCATTTTCTTCTCAGTCATTATTACTTTCCAGGCTGTCAAATCATGATTGGGTGCATTTCAATTCTCATTAATTTATTCTTCTAGATTTCATTCCATTTTGATTTCAAAAATTGAATGTGTGGGGTGCAGGTCTTTCACTAAGTATTGGTGGAAGGAAGAGCATTGGATTTCAAGATCAGAGATGAAGGATTGCTTGTTTATGTGAAAAAGATGGTTTCTTCTTTCCTCTTTACAATTTTGTTTTGTTTTTCCCTTCTTCTTTTTCCTTTACAAATAAATATATGGTGCAATGTGCATAGATCCAATGAGAGTTGTGATTATTAAATTAGATATCAGTCAAGGGAAAAAAGAGAAACTCATAGGCGGTGTTTATTGTAAAAAATCTTTATGCAATTTTGTTTGCCGCATTTTTTTTCTTCTTCTAATGTTCAAGAAAAGTTATTTGATATTGTCATACCAATCATTTCATTTATTCGTTTCTTTTCCTTTTACCTTTTACTTTGCTAAAAGGGATGTTATTCTTACAAAGAAAAAGACTTTCTGATCCTATGTTGAAGATATTCAGAGAATCTGCTAATGTTGACTGTTGTTTACCAAATTTGTATATCAAATTTTGAATAAAAAAAATCCACCATAGTTCACATGACCATTCCATAAAGATCATAAATCAAACTGAGACAGGAAAGGAAGAAAACTGAGGTTTTAATTTGCTTAATTTATTTGACAATATGATCAATAATGCTGGTCAACAGTGAATTTCTTTAATGTAGCTTTTTTAATTGTGTTATAAAGTTTGAGAAAGAATAAGAACCTGTTTTTAGTAAATAAAAAAAGACTGCATATAATTGACTAGGTGGAATGGATGTGCATTATTCATTCACACTTACAACAAAAGAAAATATCTTAATTGACATGAACTAATACTATGTTATGCCAATAATACCATAATCATTATCTACAATAAATAGAAGAAGTCCTCTTCAACTTCTCCATGTGTAATTAATAAAAGTTGCAACTTCTTTACATGTCATTGATAATATCTTGCAACAAATTCTTGATTTGATTAATTTGAAGTCTTTCTCCATCTTTGACCTGAAGAATGATCAAAATGAATATTATATTATAACATTGTTAAGTTTATCAAGTAAGCATGAACACCTACATATTCACAGTAGTGCAAAGATGAATAAAATTTCATCTTCAAGTCTCTTATGAATGAGAAATTACTGTAGTAAAAAACAAGTTTTGATTATTATCATTCTCAAAATCACCTGTATGCAGCTTGTAATCAGAAATGCTCCTTTTGTGGTTGTGAGATTAGTGTCTATGAGCTCAATGCCGAAGTAATTGAGTGTCTCCATCAGTTTGCTGAAACTTCCCCTCTTTTTTTCAATTATGATCTTCACCCATAGCTTCTTCTCATCTATTTGTGCCACAATGACCTCTGCCTGCAGAAAGTAAGAGTGCTAACATTGGTAATTAAGCTATTAATTCTTTCAAGGAACAATCTTAGTTATGGCTGACCTGTATCCCCCAATTCTTCATATCTTCCACAGCTTCAATTTCATCTATTTTTGTCTCAGCTGTTTCCTCTGAAGTTGCTTCCATTTGGTGAAGTTGTTGGCTGAGACTTTGGACTTCGTCTTGCAGCTTCTCTATGTAGGTGATAGCATCTACAATAATTGTTCCTCTATTCATCTGAAAAAACAATTTAGAGCCTGAGTTTACATTCCAGCAATTTGTAAATTAAACAATGAAATTTAACATTGAATGAACTGTTAGATTAAGAAGTAAGAAGATGAGTGTTAGGTAGTTGCATTTGTGATGATAGGGTTTATAGACCGCAGCATCAAAAGCCTCCTACTGAGCTTCTCCCTCCTCCTCCTTTCAACCTCAAGGTTTTTTGATTTAAACTCTCTTGTGTTATCATCATAGTTCCTCTTCCTACTCACCCTTTGTGTGCTACAATCATTTTCTTCTATAGTAACACACAACCAGTCTTCATCTTCATGCTCCATTTGTTGGAAAAATAGGTCTTGGTAATGGAGCAGAAACAGGTAAGAATTGGTTTGTGGCTATATAAGTGCTTCTCACAGAGGCATCATGTCAGATAGAGAAAGTACATTAATGCTTGTTTTGAGGGCCTTTTTGTGGTCCCTAGTTAATTCATGTATGTTTCTTATGACAAGAGAGAAATATATTTCTGTTTGGTCGCTTAAATGTGTCTTCTGCTTGTTGGAATCTTTTTAACAGAATGTGACTATGAATTCTGGATATTTTATTACAATATATGCAGTTAGAAATCACATTCAACTTCTACCTAACTTCTTTCTTTGATTTATAATATGATAAAAGGCTTTGAAAAAAGAATTTTACTCTATTTTTTTAATCTTTTCTTACACAACATTACATTTCTTTAATTTTTAAATAGGGATTCATTAAGGTATTTTTACTAAAATAAAACTTTAAATATCTTATCTTAATTATTTTTCTCTTTCGTAAGCTTGGTAGAGACAGAACATTGTAAATGATACTTTTGCAAGATGCAAATAAACTTCCATGTTTTAGTGTGATTATGAAGGCCTTTGGTAGGTGACCTTGTTGTTTGACTGAAAGTGCCACAGAACAGTTGAGTCTGCTGGTTTGTTAGCAAAATCATGTTAAGATCTCAAATTGTAAACTTTTGTTTGGATTTAAATATATTTAGTCTCTCAAAATATAATGATATTTTATATTGGTTTTTATTTATTACTAAAATAAATAAAATTAAAAAAATTCATATTTTGTAAGAGAAAAAAATATAATAAAATATTTTTCCAAGGATTAGAAATAGATATAAGATTTATGTTCTTCAGTAACTTTTAACAGCAGTGTCTTCTAGTAACAATATATTTAACACTGTAATTAATTCGTCGTGGTTTACTATCATTTTGTTTTGACAGAAAATATGATTGTAGGTATAAATGTACTTGATAAAGATGCATTCTTACTAATAACGAAAAATCAAGGATAAAATGAATTTTAATTAATAATGAAAGTGGCTGGAGAGATACCAATAATAAATTTAAAAAAAAAACTGAATTGTATTATATACTTAAAACATAATGTGACCACTTTTTTATTTTCTGCTGTAAAAATATTATTCATTTACTTAGTTAGTTTTATATATTTTTTAATGGTTTAAAATAATATATTGTTTTCCAAACAATTAAGATTCAATAAGTAATTTTATAATCTGAATGAAATATTTGATATTACTGAATACAGGTATGTCCATTCAAAACAGTTCTCACCAACAAATTAAACTATCCCTACATGCCATTGATAATATCCTGCAACAAATCCTTGGTTTGCTGAATTTCAAGTTTTTCACCATCTCTGTCCTGAACAATATAGAAATCACAGTTAAATAATTGAAGTGAATATTATATCATTGTTAAGTTTTTAATGCAGAATATTTACAGATGAACCAAAGTTCATTTTAAGTCTCTTATTGGACCTATGATGAAATCATAATCATTGACAACAAAAATAAACAAGTTTGAGTATTATCTTTGTTAGAATCAGAATCACCTGTATACAGCTTGTAATAAGAAATGCTCCTTTTGTGGTTGTGAGATTGGTGTCTATGAGTTCAATGCTGAAATTATTGAGAGCTTCCATCAATTTTCTGAATCTTCCTCTCTTCTTCTCAATGATGATCTTAACCCAGAGTTTATTCCCATCTATTTGTGCCACTCTAACCTCTTCCTGCACAAACCAACAGGGCCCAGCAAAGACAACATTAGCAATTAACAGTTGCAGAGATTATTCATTTTCCCCCCCAATCAAATAGAGGATCTCATATAAGACCTGTATCCCCAAATTCTTCATATCTTGTGCAGCATCAATTTCATCTATTTTTGCCTCTGCTGTTTCCTCTGAAGTTGCTTCCATCTGGTGAAGCTCTTGGCTGAGACTCTGGACTTTGTCTTGAAGCTTCTCAATGTACGTGATAGCATCTTCAATGATTGTGGCTTTGTTCATCTAAAACCAAAATTAGAGTTTAGAATCAGTTTACATTGAATCCGGAAAATTAATGTAACAATTTGTAAATTAAAATTGAATGAAGAAAGAGATAAAGTGAGAGTTTAGGTAGTTGCATTTGTGATGATAGGCACTATAGCACGCAGCATCAAGAGCCTGCTACTGAGCTTCTCCCTCCTCCTCCTCTCAGTCTCAAGGTTCTTTGATTTGAACTCTCTTGTGTCATCATCATAGTTCCTCTTCCTACCTATCCCTTGCTTGGTACAACCATTTTCAGTAGCAAGAGAAAACTCTTCCATAGTAACACATAACCAGTCCTCATCTTCATACTCCATTTGTGGGGTGTTGGGGAAAGGGGTGTGTTTGAAGGCTATGTAAGTGGTTCTCATAGAGGCATCATGTCAGAGAAACAGAAGAGATAGAAAGTACATTGATGCATGTTTTGAGGGTCTTATTTGGGTGTGGTCCCAAGTTAGTTCAGGTATGTTTCTTATGACACATTTGTGTTAGGCTGTTTAAATGTGTCTTCTGCTGGTTAGAATCTTCGTAACTGTTTTGTTTTTTTTTTGCTCCAATCTTCCTAACAGAATGTGAAAATGCCATTAGAAATCACATTGAAGGTGTTCCTCATCTTTTTCATTGATTATAGTCTCATAAAGGCCTTAAAAGAAGAACATATCATCATTATCTACTAATGAGATTGATAAATTTACCCTCGAAGAGACATTTCACTACTTATTTAAACTCTGATGGAATTCAAAATGCTGCAATTGGGTAAAAAAAAAAGCATTTAACGTATGTTTTGGTAAAGTCCATATAAACTCGGTGTTGGGCTTGCTGACTGAAACTGGAATAACACAATTCAGTGTCCTTGTTAGAGCAAAGACATGCTTAATTATTTATGGCTAAGCCTATATTCAGTTTTTCAAAATGATACTTTTGAAAACCAAAGCAATATACAATTTGATGATGGCAAATGCTCTCTGCACCCAACACTTTTGAACTTGCACCCAACATAATTTCAAAAATTCCAAAAATACCCTTTATTTCGGAAATAAAAATCTGGAATTAAAAATAATGCATTCCGGAAAAATAAATCCAGAAATTTTTTTTGTGTTTCGGATATAAAAATCCGGAAAAAAAATTAAAATCCCATTCCAGATAAAAAAATCCGAAACTGAAAATAATACATTTTGGAAAAATTTATCCGGAAGAGATTATTGTGTTCCGGAAAAGAAGGTCCAGAATGTAATTTTATATGCACCCCATTTTTTTAAGGGTATTTTCGGTTTTTCTCCTGTGATTGGGTGCAGTGATATGGTGCAGGAAGCAATTGCCTTTGATGATTAGTAATTTATTGATTCTAACTTTTGTATTTATTATTCCGTAGACATTGATGGTATTGGGCTGCATCTCTTACCTTTAAAAATAATAAACCCTTACAAAAAAAATCACTAAAAAAAATTATTAAATAAAAACTAATTTTAAAATAAAAAATAATTAGTTACAATATTAAATAAATTAGATATTATTTTAGATACTAAAACAATTATTAATTTTTAAATTAATTTTTATTATTGATAAATAGTTTTTAAATTATATCTAATTAGTTACCAAAGTTTTGGTTACCAAATTTAAAATTTAAATAATTGATAGTTAACCTTGGTTGCTAATTAGATATTAATATATGAACTATTTATTAATAATAGAAACTAATTTTTAAATTAATAATTTTTTTAGTATCTAAAATAGTATCTAATTTAGTCAATATAACAACTAATTATTTTTAGTGTTTAGAATTCTATTGGATGATTTTCTAGCCGTGAATGTTTTATTTTTTAAATTTAATCTAATTTTTTTTAAAAATATAAAAAAACACATATTTCATAAAGATTTACAAATTGGTAAGAGTAATTTTATCAATTATTTTTATTATTTTCTTTTATAAAACATATAGTTTAATCATCTATATTCTTATATCTTAATTTTTTTATATTATATTAACAGATACTTTTTATTTTATTAAAACTTATATATAAGTATTATGATATATTTAATTCAGATATTTATATTTATTTCAAATGTCAATAATGAAATATAAGAATACTTTTATTTAGCTTTTAGTATTATAAATCTATGCATGATATCCAAGCAACAAGCAGTAAATGGTCTGAGTTAGAAGGCACAACCCCAACATGTTGGACTCTGTTCAGTTGATACAGTTGAAGAGGGAACAATGGAAGAACACTCTCATTGACTTGGTCCATATTTTATGCAAAATTACATTTTTTTCCTTTACTAAAAAAATTGCACTTTTAGATATTTTTTTAGATTATGTAATACGAAATACAGAATCTATGTTAAAAAAACACATTTGAAATCAATTACTTTAATTATTATAGGGAAAAACGAAAGTAGAAACATAATGTAAGATGAAACTGCTCTAACAACAGTACACTTAACAAACTCGTCTACTTCCCTTTCAAATGATCCTCAAACACATATATATGGCATCTCTAATTATTGGTATGAGCATAGAAACTACATATGAATTTCTCATCTTATTTTGCACAAACTTCACGTTTTAAGCACCATTTTTAGTTCTTCCCTCATTATAGAGAGGCATGGATTATTGGTGGTGTAATCATACATCAAAGGTACCATTCTTGCAGCATTCAGGCAGAAATTCGTAAATGATGATGGCAACTCATTTTGGGTCAAAATCTGTTCATTCAGACGCTTCCATTCAGATTGAATCAAGTGGGAAACATGGTTCTGTGCGTCTTCAGCTGAAACGTGCTGGTGCTCATTCATGTAGCAGTCAAGGTATGATCCATCAACACCCTTTTCATCTTTCTTCTGCATTTTTTTCAAATATTTAGTTAGTACATCACGTGTTTACAGTATAATATTAATAATACAAACACTTGTTTGCATCCCTACCTTGGCTCCTTCAAGATCATCAGATAGACGAAGAATTTTTGCCACTGAATAAACAATTTGTGGAAAGTTATCCATGACAGCAACACTCTCCATATTTATAGACTGATCAAAGAGGAAGAAAGCATGGAGAAGCACCACATGCACTCCTGAGCTCACAATTCCATTGTTCAAGTACTCCTCTGATCTTGGCAAATCACCACCCTTCAACCAATGTGCCTCTTCCATGAAAGCATTCAACAATCGCACCCACTGTTTCAT
>Ga0123342_1001772_pt1 | contig 36486 bp, 15 predicted proteins | sample Turbeawhitnodule_FD_89960 | JGI IMG/M metagenome (GOLD analysis project Ga0123342, IMG submission 89960) | Root nodule microbial communities of legume samples collected from Mexico - Turtle bean Mexico white nodule | ecosystem: Host-associated > Plants > Roots > Nodule | place: Mexico: Nepantla... | reverse complement strand
AGGTCACCATTTTTTAACCACTTAAGGCGAGCTTTCTGATGAATAACTGTTTCTTGTCTAAAAGCATTTTCATTTTGTTCTGCTAGCAAAGACCTCCTCTCCACTCTGCCTTCCTCATCTAAGTTACCAGCATCATCTCGAGCATCAAAATCCTCAATTTTCTTTTTTAAAATCTCCCCTTTCAGATTAACATCTCCGAACACGTCTCTATTCCATACTTTTAAATCGAATTTTAGGTTCTTCAATTTTTCTTTGAATACAAAAAAGCCCCTACCGTAAACTTCATAACTAAGCTATTTACTTCGAACAAATTCCCTGAACTTGTTGTCTTTTTGCCAGACCTTCTCCGAAATGAGAACACTTAGTCTCTTGGATACACCATTCCTAATTGTTCTTTGAAAATCAACTCCTTTAGATATCTTCTTTTGTTACTTCCTCCTAAACCCCTCACATTCAAACTAATTATTTTCATCATCAGACACTACACTCTCCTTCCTTTTGAGCAACATGTTATTTCTGTCCCGAGCTTCCAAGGTTTGCAAATTTTTAACAACCACTTCTTCCTTCCCAGCAAACGAAAACCCCAAAACTTTTCCCATGTTCCAAATTTTTTGGGCTTCCGATTCCTTATTTTCCAGCCAAAACCGATTATTACAGTTCCTTACATCATACATCATTGTCAGAAATAGAAGAGACAACAGTCTCTAACCTTTTACCCACCAAGCGACTTTCCTTCTCATATTCTTAAGGCTGGTTTTAGAAAAAGTCTTGCCAAGTCTTTTTCCACCTGCTGTCTCCGCCGAAAACACCACCTCAACCGCCCCTACTGACTCCTTCCCGACACTCCTATTAGCATCATCAACTTCTCCTCCGTCCGTCGCTTCAGACAAGCCCTCCACCGCCAGCGAACCACCCAAATGCTCGTCGTAACCTAGACCTCTTCCGTCGGTGACCTCGAGCCCTTCGTCTCTGTAAACGGGCGCCGCTGCCACCTCGTCACACGGCGACGCACCCAGTAGGTGCCCAAGAGGCGTCGTCACTGTTATCGTTGACGTAACTAACACGGTGTCACCGTCAACCTTCATCTCCGCTTTATTCGACCACCCCTCCGTAGGTAGAGTATTTGACATTGTCGGAGCCACCGCGTCGTCGCTGGCTGGCGTACCACCAAGGGCAACGCCGCTTGGATACACTTCTCCGCCCACCCCAAAGTCGCATGTTGCAGGGAAACCTACATGGTCTGCCACGTCTGCAAATGGGTCTAAAACCAATGGCTGTTCTGCCCCACCAACCACGTGTTCTTGGGCCAAAGTAGGCCCAACACAGAAAAACTCATCAGATCGCCCCCTCTATTTTCCAGAACTACCCTCATTTACACCACCAGACACATGGTTTTGGACCCCCTTAAATGCGCCGCCCATCTCCATTCTTTCCCATGCACGGTTTTGGCTTCCCAACCTTTCCCACTCATTGTTTTGGCTTCCCAAAGCAGGCATTACTCCCTCTTTAAGGTTTACACCAACTTTAGAAGAAAAATCTACCAACTCTGGATCTTCTAATAAAACTATGTTGCCCTTAACTCCATCATCTTCTCCTCCAATGTCCGAAAACACGGACTCAACCACATCTTCATCATCAGTGACTAAATAGCGTGCCTCTGAACTCCCCTCAGACAGCTGCCCCCATTCCATGCATTTACTACAACCAAGCTGAGAAAAACGATGACACGTATCTTCTTCAAAGGTTATTCGACACCGATAATCATTAATTATAATATTTTTTACCACATTTGCATTCCCGCCCGCTGGAATCTTGATCCGTAATCTAGCAAACTCAAGAATCTCTTTTGCCTCCGTCGCCTCATCCACCTCAATAAAATTTCCTACTAACTCCCCAATAAGTTCAAAGCATTGTCTATTCCAAAAACATCAATGGTAAACCCCTAATTCGAACCCAAACAACTTTACCAGAGACGGAGAAAGAATTATCTCATGGGACAAGAGAATCAAAGATATCCCAAAAACACTCTTTGTTATCATCAATGACATTCGCGACAGAAATCTCACCATCACCAGCTAGCAGCATAAAATTCTCTCCAAGATAGCTAAGACATAACAAACCAAAACCACCCACCACAACACTCTCCTTAACTGCCTGAAAATTAGACAGTTCCGAGAACCTCCCAATAAAACAACTCTCGAGCCACAATGATGGCTCCACGTCCACCTTAAAACAAGGCAAATCAAATTCGAGCTCCTTCTGTTCACCATCACTCTTTTTTCCCTGAGGCAAACTCGCACTCCCAGACATAACCACTTCTGCGAATGAACGGTGCATGTCCTTCTGGCTCCAAACTTTTTTAGAGCCCTCCACCCTCCGATTCTGATTACATGCTTCCTTTGGCTGTTCTTTCTTACGGTATCTGGCTATGTTCACACGTAATTTCCATAACCCAATCCAAATAGCATCCAACCTTCTTTCTAACTCACAAACATCCCTCACCCCTTGGAACCTCACAAACCCGAAGCGTTGTTTTCTATAATTAAGTTTTTTGGTAGAACTCTACCCATCTTTGGAAAATATTCCAAAGTTTCTTCTCTTCATGACCATGCGGAATATTAGTGAAGAAAAACGAAGTATCAGCCATGGAGACAACCTTACCTTTCCCTTTCTCTCTCTAAACCTCTCACTGCCCTCCCAAGATGAATCAAATCTCAGGTCTCCCAAACCAACAAGATGAGAGAGACAAAAAAATCTACCACTAAAAAATCCGTACAAACCCGTACAATCCCGTACAAACTCAAAACAAACCCGTACAAACTCAAAACAAACCCAATACAAACTCACTGCAACCAAAACAAGGGACAAAAAGAACAACAACCATTATCCACCAACCCAGACACCAACCCAACAGCCCTGGCTCTTCATGATTTCATGATAACACGTTCATGTTCTTATGCTCTCTATTTTCTCTTTCATCTTATTTACCACTTTTATAATCATTAATCATATTTTTCTTTCCTTTTTCGATATTAATTGTTAAATAAATTCACGCTTTATTTAGATTCTTCTCTTTATATTCTTTCTCTTATATTTACATAGGTTAATAATACATTCACAATTCACATTTTTTTATACTAACAACATTATAATTTCAAATATTTTATTTTTATTATATATTTATTTTTAAATCTATCACCTCAAGAATCTTATATAACTCCAAAAATTGTAAAAAAGGCATCATTTTCCATTTACATTTGTAAAGCCAAAGTTAGATCTGTTGAAATGTTTTTGTTATGTTTAAACATATAGTTTGTTTTCCCATTGATTGGGCATCCATAACACTCCTAACACTTTTTCAACGCCCTCGTGTAATCCACTTTATGCTATTCTTTGCTCACATTGGAGCTTGACAAAATTATTTGTATCTCAATTTTTTATTATCTTTAATTAATTTCCATCAAATATAATCAATATCAGTATATTATTTAGTTTAAAAAGAATTTTGAGATTTTTAAACTACAAAATAATTTATTATGCAGGTATGTAAAAAAATCTTTTTGTAAACGGAAGTCGGACCGATTATTTAACTCCCTGTCTAGATTTGAAAAGTATGTTGTGTTTTCATGTGTAGGTTTATGTGTGTGTAGTCTTTTGACGTCTTGAAAGAGTCTTATGACACTCAGTTAGCTAAACTTGCTTCAATGTGCTAGTAAAGACTCTTATCTTAAAAAAGGAGAAGGTCTTGTTCTGTAGGTTTTCGGTATTGTTAACTAGGGTGGTTAATAGTGGTTGTTTTATTCTTTTATTTTGTATTTATTCTGCATGCCGTTGGAATGATGTTAGGATCTTCTGAGAGAAGATGTTTTGTGTGTTGTTGTGACCTCTCTTTTTTCTCTCTTGTTTGTGTTTCTAATGTTTGGTTTAGTTATTTATTGAGTCTATCTGAAGCTTTATTTAAGTATTCAGTATATTGATATTTAACTAATTTCTGTATAAGAATGATGATATTTCTAAATTTCTTCTTATTTTATTTATTTTTTATTGATAAAAACATAAAATTATAATGGACATTAACAATATATATGCTTACCTTATAGAAGAGAAGATGCAATTTGTGCTTCTTTATGTAAGTTTGTGCTTCTTTGTGTAAGAAGACAATATTTACTAGAACAATGAAAATCACAATTTTACAATTTTACAGTAAGTAAAATGTAAGCCTATTTCAAATAAACGTTTTTCTTTTTACTTTTCTTTTCTTCATGCATGAATGAAGAAATGAATTTTGGTATCAGGATGCACCATTTTTTTACAACCAAACATATATTTCTTTCTTTTTCTTCTTCTTCGTTATTTCTATGCAACCAAACAACGTGTAAATAAGAATATATGATTGAATTTTTTATAAGCACGTAAATAGTATGCTTGTAAATTATGTGTGTTGGTCTTAGGATGATTGTACTTAGTTAAATAATTAATAACTACTTTTTTTAATACTTAATAACAACTTGAAGTGAAGTGCATAGATTTATGTAATATTCAAATACGATCAATGATATCTTTCTCATTATAGCATTTAATGAGCTGTTAATAATTAAAATTTTCATAAAAAAAATGTATTTTAGTTTACATTTAATACGTATGTTATTTTTTTTTATTAAAAATTTTTCATATAGTGAAAAGTCATAGAATATTAAAACATTTTTAATGTAAATTTTAGTAAAATTATTAATTAATTAAATTTATTTTACCCTCTCATGATAGGAAAATACTTGTATTAAATTCTTGTAAAACTAGTAGAGGTTAAAAAGTGAATTGCGGTTTAATTTTGATCTTCAGAAAATTGGTATTCTACTAGTGTTTATGTATTTGAAAACTCATACATTTTTGTTTATGTACGGTTGCGTTTCAATATAATTAAATTTTTACTTATAAAAATTATTATTTTTATAAGGCCGGATCTTGTTTATGAAGGTCTTTTCTACTCAATTATTCTAGTATTTTTGGTCTTTTTATTTAATGGAGATGTACCTTTAAAGGCAGTCTTTGACTTAAATTAATTGTGAACATGTCTAAGTCACAGGTTTTATAGTTTGAACAATCATTATTTTTTACTCTTAGAGCATTTTTTATTTATAGTTTTTCCATTGGTTTTTTTAATGTTCCAAGTCCATAAAAGCTTAATACTCCCTTAATCGTGTTTAAGGAGTGAGTACTCGTTTTATTACAATTAATCTTCATTATAGATTTGTCTTATTGAGTTGGAAGGTCGGAACAGTCTTTAATAGATTTAATAGACACCGACAAATCAAATAAATGGGTAAATTCCTCTTACTGAATGACAGAGATACCAAAAAGTCTCATTTGATATAGACAGTACAATTCTATATTTTTGAATTAATTTTATTCTAAAAGTATGCAAGTTTAAGATATAATTGTGGTTTTTATTCATGTTATATCACTACAAGAAAATTACTTAATAAAAACTAATTTTAGAGACAAAAAATAATTAGTTGATATAGTGATTAAATTAAAAATCATTTTAAACACTAAAAAAAATTTGGTTTCTACATTAGTTTTTATTATTGATAAATAGTTTCTAAATTGGTATCTAATTAGGTACCAAAGTTTTAACTACCAATTATTTTGATTCTAAATTTGGTAGCAAAAATCTTGGTAATTAATTAGATATCAATTTATAAACTATTTATCAATAATAAAAACTAATTTAGAAACTAAAATAAAATTTAGTCTCTAAAATGATCTTTAATTTAGTCAATATAGCAACTAATTATTTTTTTCTAAAATTGATTTTTATCCAATAATTTTTTTTTAATGTATGAGTGATCTTGAATATCAAAAATTCTCAAAAATGAGTTGAATAATCCTATTAATATCATCTTTATAAATAATCTTATAGTAGAAATAGGAATAACTCTGTAAAGGTGTGATGGAGGATAACATTAAAGAATTTATGATGGTGAAGACTTTTAATATTAATATTCAGGTTTATAAAGTTTCTAGATTGTGGTGATTGTTTGGAAGTATCATCCGGTTGGTTGGGTTAAATGTAATATGAATGAGGCTATTTATGATAATCTTAATTTTGATGCTTATGCAGGTTGTATTTTCAAAGGCACTAGAAGATAATATATGAGACATTTTTCATGTTATCTTGTTACTAATATAACTTTGATGGCTGAGATTCTTAGTATTATGTTTGCTATTGAGCTTGTTGTAGTTTAAGGTTGGAACTCTTTATTGGAAAGTGATTCCTTTATATTATTGTGGTTGATGGAATTGTTGCATTACCATAAGACATGACAGAAAATGGGAAAAAAAGGAAAATAACATTTTCATTTCCCACCCCTTGGAAAAACACCATGTCCTCAAGGTTTAAATACTTTTTAAGAGTAAAAATGTTACACTCCAATTCATTTCTCCCTCCTAGTTATATGACACTAATTTTATCCTTTAATTAACTCAATTAATTGGCACAGGAATAAATATGTTGAATATAAAGTTGCATAATAAATGTATCACCTATTGACATGTGAGTCTCACATGCCCTTTCAAAAGGACACTTCATGTCATGGAAGCAATTTTGTATAATATGTCAACATGTGCTACACTTTGCAAAGCGACCAACTATTAGGTTGGAAATTACCAGAAATGGCTTAAAATAGTAGGTTTCGACTCAATCCAAACTTGATGTATACCAAACAAGGAATATCTAATAGAATTAAGAAGAAAAGCTGAATTGTTAAAGAACATATGATAAAAAAAACGATATTGCTTCATGACCAGTGTCATTTATCACATGACAATAGTAAATTTTACTCCTTTTTATTTATTTTGACAGATTACAAAACCAACTTCTTCATTAATTTTTAGACTTGTTTATTAAATAACAATTTAATCATATAAAATTATTTATAAAATAAAATTTGTATCTATAATTATATATTATGAAATATTTGTATTTTTAATTGATGTATTAAACACAAATACGAAGATCTTTGTTCATACCCACCTATTAAAGCGTACCTGGAAAAAGTATATATATATTTTTTTTAATTTTCAGAATTTACTTTAATTTATCTCCGAATATTTTCCATTTTATCTATCCATTTTGATTCTTTAAACAATATTGTAAGTTAACCAGACCCATAAAAAAAGATGGGTTAGAAATGTGAAGCTGGCACCGACACATGATGGCCGGCTCTGGCGGCCAAAGACGACCGGAAAAGTCATATCTGCTCAAAGGTGCTTATTTCTCTGTCTCAAATTTCTTTTCTAAAATAAATAACATTTAGAAACCATTACATAATATAATTATTATCTAATAGTTTGTCATGCTCCAAGCACCTATTTTGGGTCTGGCATTTGGAGAAAGCAACTTTTTTTGACATTTATTAAATATTTTGGACCGACACCTTTCATGATGTCATGATTTTCTACTGTTTTAATTATATATTTAGATTGCCTTTGACTTTCAATGTAAATAAAAACTAATTATGATTCTAAGTAAAATAAGATAATCATTAGTGGGAGGAACATTATAAGCTTACCTTGCCTAAACAAATTCCTTTTCTTTGCTTTGTTGACTCCTTAGAGAGCAGTAGGATTTGTTTGGTGTGGTGAGACAAAAAGTTAACAAACTTCCTAATAAAAAATTATTAATTCTACTCATTCTATTAGTTGATTCCTACCAGAGCATTACATTTTCTTTCCTCTTGTATTCAAATACGAACTAGTGAAAGCATGGATGTTAAAATACCATGAACTAATGGCCTCAATGAACAAATACCTAACTTTTCCCTAATTTCCAAATTTTGTGTATGTGTTTAGGGTTTTGAAAGGTGTACATTTTGAAGTTAAATGCTTTATTAATATTGTGGTTCGATGTAGACATAAACCTAGTACAGCACCACACCTGCACAAAAATTAATGCAATGAAATATATATAGCAATATTTTATTTTAAAATTTTAAAGAAATTTTAGCAGTGCGATAAATTATAATATATTAATTAAATGAACTAAAAATATCTTTAAAAATATTGAAGAAATTACCTTATATTAGATATTATAATTGGAAAAATATTGAAGAAAGTAAATTGATTGAAACATTTACAATTTTAGATAGGCTACCTCTTACTATACTCGAAATCTTTGTCTAAAGTGACTGCCAAAAACAATTACTTTTTTTTTTCCAAGGATTTTGCATGACTTGAGAAACTCATGTCTTTTTTATGCTTTTGTCTTAGACTTCAAAATAGAACTCGTAGGCTATTGGAGTTTCGTCATGAGATTTGTTACCTTTCAAATTTTTTGTAAATTCAATAGATTGATTGCATGATGAGTTTTTCAATTCAAATTTAGAATATGGAATTGGGAAAGGCAATAAGGTGACTTCTCTTTTTACTTGCTTTTGTATTTCACCTACTAAAAATGAATTAGGTTAAGTTAACTTCCATAACACTTGAAAGTAGAATTTTGGTTCTTCCTGCATAATTGTGGTTTGTGGATTTGCAGGTTGGCCGTAAAGATATTCTCTTACTTGAAGTCATTTTAGTACAATTTTACCTTTTCGATGCAATCCAAAAGTTAATGTCTTTTACATAAAGATTTTTCCCATAACACCGTAACCATAGAGATAAAACGTATCACCGCATGTTATTCATTGACAACCTTTGTAATTGTTAAAAAATAGTGATTTGTTCGTCCACATTAAATAAATATATTGCAACTTCAAAAATTTATGGTAAAGATTCATATTTTCATACTTGTGAATTTGGCTCAACTTAAAGAACTTCACACTGACCCATATGAACGAGGGCCAAAATATTTTATAGGACTAAAAAACCCACATAAGAAAAACCCTACAGGACCAAAATATCCACAAAAATCCTACGAGTGAAGGCAAGCCCATGAACAGACTTTTAAAATAAAAAATCTTAGTAAAACTTAAAATGAAAAAAAGAAAGTCATTTATTAAAAGAAATCTATATCCACATGAAAAATATTTACTCAATTAGGTCGAGTCAAGCTCAAGTAAAATAAATGAAGGTTGGTCAAGTTAGATTAAGATGACCAATAGACAGTTTCATCCTGCACCTCCATACTTTCTTCTTTCACCTTTATATATTTTCAAATTTCCAAAAATGCTCCTCTATAATATTCTGGATTATGTAATTTGGAAGTCATTTTTTAAATTTGTAATTAACTTATGGATTACATAATCTGAAAGTCTTTTTTCATATGCATGATTAATTTCTGGATTACATAATCTGAAACTCTTATTTAGCTTCCAGATTATGTAATCCGAAAACTACTCTATGGGGTGACATAAGAAGGATAAAAATGTATTTTCATGTTGTGTATGGAGGTGGCAGAAGAAGATATGGAGGTGCAGGAAGAAAGAGTCTGACCAATATAATGTTAAGCAGGTGCATGAAGAATTAGCCTATTTTTGAAGTACCACAAACAAGATAAATCAAAGCAGAATGGACTAATATGTCGGCAGTTTCTTTTTACACCTCCCTAACTTCTGAATTTCACAAGTCAAGTAAAAAAGACTATTTTAAAAAAAATATATTTTATAATCTGATTTTTTTTCTATTTATAATCTTATTTCCAGTACAATCCGGTATATTTTTTTAAAAATATTTTTTTTATTAGTATAGAATTTAAAAACATTTTTGGATTCTAAATTTTGTAATCGGAATATACCTTCTTGACTTCATAATTCACAATATATTTTTTTAAGTAAACACTAAATTATGCAATTCAGATTTTATCAGAATCATGCTTTCTAAAATAAAAAATATTAATAAAATAAAAAGTTTTTTTTTTTTTAAAAGTATAAGTCACTACAAAAGCTTACGAAAGTAAAGGAAGAAACAACCATATTTCTTGGCAGCATGCAATAAGTGTGCACAGTATGTTGAAGGATAACACTACATTCAATGATGGTGGTGTCATAATTAGTTATACGAATTGTGTCATGACTATTAAATTCTTCCCAATGATCTAATAGTGATATGAGATGTGATAATTCTTGAAGGAGATGGGTGATAAAAGAAAAGTCTAAGAAAAGTAGTGTATGATATTTCTACATTGCACTTCCATTTCTTAATTGATAATAGTGAGGCCAAATCATGAGTGTGCCAATCCAACCAATGTTGGGATTAGAAGCATAGTGTTGTTGGTTGGAATTGGTAGCAAGGGAAATTATTGAGCAACAACCTAAAGAATCCATCGCACATCAACTCAACAAATCAAATCAGCATTACTGTTTACCAGCTACACAATAAGCCCCACATATTTGGTTAAGTGCTTCTTTCATGTTCTTTTTTACGTAATGGAGTTAAGCCAATTTTGGCGTTTCCACAAGATAACCATTTACGCAGCCTCTTAAGTCAATTAAAGCGCACACATAAATGGGACAAATTCATCTCGTTCTCCTCAAAAAAGTGATAATTCATAGCATATGTTCCTTAGTAACGAAGGACATAGATAAATGGTCCACATGCATACACGTCCACGGGTAGGTGCAGATTTTTATACCAACACATCATATAAGGCTATCATTCATATAAAATTTAATGTGACACTAGGTTAAATAATTTTAACCTTTTTCACTTGTTGTTTTTCTGCTATTAGTTGTAGTTGTAGAGTATTGAGATCATACAAAAAATGATTTACATAATAAAATTCCATTTAGAATCGCTCATTGTTTAAGTTTGTATAATTTTATTTTTCTTTAATTATATGTGAAGGCGAAATCTTATGTTTTTAGTTTAAAAATATTTTACTGCATAAAAGTATCATGTTTCTCGTATTAGAATCGCTCATGTTACTCGTAATATAATAAATCACAATATTCATAGTAAAAAAATATTCGATTACTCTTTAAATCCCAAACAAAATTATGTTTGTTTTGAGAAATCAAACAAATTTTAATTATTACTCAGAATCATAATTTTGAAAACTTATGGTTCCCAAATCATTCATAACTCGGAGACTTAAAAAAACGGTTCCTGTGACTAATGTATAAATCGAAATACGGGTGAGACGTAGAGTAAGAATACATTTTAAAAATAATCTATAATTTATTATTATTTTTGTATAATTATACAACTCGGATCAAAATAACATATAAAAATATATAATTTTATTAAACTTCAGTGGATCCAACTATATTTAGGAAACCTTTTTGGTATGAGAGTGATTTCACTTCCCATTAGAATCTAATAAGTTGGAAATGCTTCTTCTTTGGTTTATATTTTAAAAAGTAATATTTATATGAAACCATAAATTTGTTGGAAATATTTCTTTACTATATTTACCAAAAAATGTTCTCATGGGAAGTGAAAATCTAAATTTTTCCAAAAAAGAGTTTTTTACATGCATAGAAATATTATGTTTTTTAATAGTTGTATTTTTTTCATTTGACTATTGTTTCAAAAATCAAGACAACATTAATGTTCTTTTAAGAATTTTTATCTTAATATTTAATTAAATTATATGTTTGCATATAATTTTATTTTAAAACAAAAAAGGGTAAAATAGAAAGTTTTATAATTATTTTATAAAAATTGAAAAAATTGCATATCTTAAATTCCTTAAAAGAACCTTAACGAACGAAACATAAGAAATATCATGGCTTATACTCTTTAGTTTAAATAAAATTTATATAAATATTCTTAATATTAATGTCAAATCAAACATATTTAATTATTTAAAAAATTATAATATCCCTAATTTATTAATGCTAAAAACCATGTTTTTAAATATAAAATAGAAATTTCCTTATCAAATGTATCCTTAATCAAAATACTTAGAAATATCATGACCTAAAACCTTATTATATGAGGGACAAACTTCTGTAAAGTGAGTTCTTATATTAATAGAAGCTTACGTCAATTTTTTTCATATCAGTCTCATTATGAGTTAAAGGAAGAACACTTTTCAATTTATTTACTTTCCATCAAACTTAACTAAACTTTAAATTTTTATATCAATAAACAGAATATAGTTAATCCAATTTAATTGGGTAAATGTTTTTACCATGTAACTTCTACTGTGAAATTGCGTTTAAAAAAATTAGATGTCACTTATCTTACGTATTTTAAAAATATATACTGGTGGTTATTTTGAGGAGCTAGGAACAGTTCAATTACATTATATGATGAATTAAAAAGTATACAAAAAAAACGCGAGGTGAAGTGGAAAATATTATAAAAAGCACAGTGGAGCCAGAAGAGTTCCATACACATGCGAAATTGCGTAAGCCGAAAATAATTTCAATTGCACGTGGCAAACGTTGTCGCTAACCTCTATACTTCTCTCCAATGAGAAGGCGCCACGTCGACGCTTAACACTTTCCCTCACATTTAATGTCCGGCAACTCCCAATATTGTCAATTCCACACTTTTCACTCTCTCAGTTTCCAAGTCCAACCTTTTCCAAGTTCCAACCGGACTGAACCACGAAATGTGAAACCACGGTTCACGATGCCCAAGGCGCCACCGCCCCTAATCTACTATCTGTCGGAGCACCCCTCTATCGTGGGGTTCCGGTGGAGCCATGCCCAATCATGGGGCGCCACGTGGTCCTTCCTCTTCTCCTCCATCGCCTCCTACATCCTCCTCTCCCTCTTCCTCCACCTCTCGCTTACTCTTTTCCGCCGCCACCGTCCCATCCCCATCGGCCCCCTCCCGGCACTTCACAGCCTCTTCATGTCGCTCACCTCCGTCACCATCTTCGCCGGAATCCTAATATCGACAGCCGCCGAGATCCGCGACACGCGATGGTTCTGGCGGCGGTCCAAAACCCCCTTGGAGTGGCTCCTCTGCTTCCCGCTGGGAACCCGCCCCTCCGGCCGCGTCTTCTTCTGGTCCTACGTGTACTACCTCTCCCGCTTCCTCCACATGTTCCGAACCCCTCTCATCATCCTACGACGCCGCAGGTTGTCGTTTTTCCACCTCCTGAACCACTCCATCTCCGCTTTGGCCTCCTTCCTCTGGCTGGAGTTCTCGCAATCCTTTCAGGTCCTGGCCATCCTCTTCGCCACACTGGTCTACGCCCTCGTTTACGCCTACAGGTTCTGGACCGCCATAGGCCTGCGCGGCGCCTGCTTCCCCTTCGTCCTCAACTGCCAGATCGCGCTCCTCGCTTGCAATGTGGCGTGCCACGTCGGCGTCTTCTTCCTCCACTTTTTCTTCAAAGGCGGCTGCAACGGGATTGGCGCGTGGCTCTTCAACTCCGTCCTCAACCTCGCTCTTCTCATGCTCTTTCTCAACTTCTACGTCAGGATCTACGTCGGGAAAAGGAGAATGCTGAGGGGTGTTACACCTGCGCTTTCCTAAGCGCGTGAACTTCAACGCTGAATTGTAATTTGGGTCCCAAATGTCTTGCCCTTTTAGTGTTATCATCACTATTAGTACATAATAGATGAATATGATATTATTATACAATAGGAGTAAGGTGCAACTTTTTATTTTTTACTACTACTTCTCATTTTTAACCAATTTCTTGCAATATATAATAATTCCTCATTTGTTATTACATAGTTTATTCCTTCCTTCACTTCCCATTTGCAAGAAATATTGTAGGGTAACCCTACAATATAATTTGTAAGGCAGATTAGAGTACAGTCCATAATATTTTTTCTTAATATAACGCCAAGTCTTTTTCGATCAGATGACCTACTATGACTAAAGAACTAATGAGAATATAATAATAAACTCATAATAAAAAAAAACTATATATATATAAGTATCTTAGAGGGAATAAATATTTTAATTTTTGACCAAAAAATGTATGTTAATGAAGAGAAGAGAAACTCTTATTTATAGCACTATAAACGTGCGATAATAGGATTTCAAATTCATTTACCACAAGCTTCATTTAATTTTTTTTTATATATTACATTTGTTTTATCCTTATCTAACTGTTTTATTGATATTGTCATTTAGGATATTCTACCTCCTTAGAAACGTGACATTGTTAAAAGAATTTGAATTGAATTGCATAAAAAATAAACTCTTTGAAATGAAGCACTTGATTGGATTGTTATCTTAGTTTAAATTTTAAAAAACTGAAATCACCATAAATGTATAAACTTAAATGAACTATCACTTATAATACAAAGAATATATACTTTAAAATAAAATATTCATTTATATAGTAAGTGGTTTATGTATTGTTTGGAGCTTATTTTACAATGTTGCAAAATTTTATCGTTCAAGCAGAAATCTTCCTGAGACATTAGTATTTTTATTTCATGTATCTTATTTAAAAGAGATTTTGGTGTTTGAGCTACGTACCTATACTGAGATGTATAAAAGATGTTGAGATGTATTTCTAGTTATTAACTATGGTAGTGTTTGTTATATATTTATTTTGTGAGATACGTAAGTATAAATATATGGGGTTGTATGTTGATTGTATTGTCTTTTTTAGTGTTGTGTTAACAGATATATAAGATAGTATTGTGACCTTTAAGAATAGAGTATTAAGCACAAAACTAAAAATATCTTAAATTCATCGATACATTGTATAAATTAAGACAATTAATTTGTGAGAAGTTGATGTTGGAGATCTCACATCGACTATAGATTATAGTATTTCATTGTATATAAGTGGGTGCAAACCTCAACCTTATGAGCCGGTTTTATGGGGTTGAGTTAGGCTTAAAGTCCACTTCTTAATATGGTATCAGAAAAATTATGAGTTTATCTTAGTAAGTACTTGTTAGGTTTATCAGGTCACCCGCTATTGGCCCTTATCGAACCACCCATCATATGAATACGTGTGATGATTTTTGTTGCATACATCACGAGTTCTTTATTTATTATTAATTCATCTTTATAATTATATTAAAACTGTTTACTTAAGACAAGAATAGATAACGTTAGATGTGATTGGTGATTAGCATGAACGAACAAAATGTGATGATGTACTTGTTATATTCTATGTTCTGGATTATCGTATTGAAGAAAACTATTTTGTTCTTTTACTCATTCACCTAGTGCTACATCACTAAGAATGCATTTGAATTATATTTTATAAGCTATTTTTTCGTGTGTGTGTAAAACTTCCAATTCCATGAATTTTATCATATAGATTTCAAAATTATACACATTTCATTCTTCTCTTTTCCCCATTTAATTCATGGTAATTACAATTTATTATTTCAATAAATTCAAAATGGTAAATTGGAAAAATTTAAAGTTGAACCATAAAATTTGCGAATATAAACTGTTAGAAGAAAAATTCACTGAATTGTAAAGTTAAATAATAAAGTGATTTAAAAGCATTTCATATTCCACTCTAAATTAGAAGTCACCTTACATTAGTCACACTATTACATTATTAGTAATTTAATAATCAATTGAAAAAGATAAAAAATATATAATTGAGAAAATTGAATACAAAAGTTTAATGATGAAAGATGGTTGTAGGAAAAAAGGAAAGGTTATAGGAAACAGTAACCGGATATTGAATGGATGGTGCAAATTTTGGTAGCTTTGAAGTCCTTGTTATGATTGATGGTGTACCAAATCCAAAGAGAATATCGTCCACGTAAATGTGAGCCCAATTTTGGATGCTATAACATCGTTTTCCTACTGTTATCTTTTTGAGTTCTGTACCATTCACCTGAATCAATTACAGGAACCAAGCAAGGTTTGTTTTATTTGGGGAATTTTCTCCACTATTGTCCTGTGCTCAAATAACCTCTCACCCCTATTTTGTTTTGGTGAGAATGTTAGTTTAGTTTAGGAAGTCCTTGTAAAGAGGCTTTGGTTTCGTAACACCACCACATCTTCTCACCTACCTATCTCACCACATTCATTCACTATCCATACTTCCTCTTTTAATTGGCTTAGCATAGAGTATCTCACCAACTTGAACACGAATATGCTTTTCCAATAATGGTAATCCATTCACGTAAGGGGAATCAGATGGAATATTATGGAAAGATAAAATACGTGAGAATTATAGGCAAGAAATTTTACCAAGGCTTGAATTTGAATTTCAAGGAAAATATCTCTTGCTAGTTGAGAAATATACAATGGTAATTCCAGTGATACACTTGCATTTTTTTTAATATCCGTTAAGTCAATAACAATATTACTAAGAAGTGGAATTTTAATTCTACTCAACTTTATAAAACCGTTTCTTAAGATAAAAGAATTAAAAATAAAGATATTTAATAATATATAAATAAGTGTAAATATCATTTTATAAGTCAATTTTGTAAGGTTGACTTAGGTTTAAAATTTACTTCTAATATATGGTATTAGAGATAAAGACATTTATAGTTGTTAGGTCATGGGTCTGATCCAATAGTTGGTCATTTATGGTCGTTTTACGGCCTATGTATCTAATGTTATGAGGGAGCACAAATAAAGGGGATCAATTAGTCTTAAACACTCAATTAAGACGAAATCATGGCTAAAGGTGGAGAAGTTACAATTCAATCTATATATACCAGATTATGCTCTGCATAAAAGATCATTTCATACAAAACACGGGGAGTACTCTTAACTCATATTTTATCCTATACTCATTATAATTTTGTGCTCTTACTGACTCACTTGAGCATGAGAGTGTCATCGTAGGAGGAACTCCTTATTTTTCGAAGGTTGAATCACTAGAGCTTGAAAGGAGATCACCACTAGGAGCTCATACAGATTTCGATCTATCTCGAGTTAGCTAGAACAATAGTATATGTTGGAGATCTCAGATCGATTAGAGATTAGAAATTAATATATTTCATTCTTTATAAGTGGATGCAAACCTCACTTTATAAGCTGATTTTGTGAGGTGGAATTAGGTTTAAAATCCAGTTTTTTTAAAAATTAAATTAGGTTCAAAATGAAATTCTTAATAATTATAATATCGTAGTTTGTTGAGTTAACATGTAAATATTCGAAAAAGTAAAATCGAACTATGAAGAATGAAAACAATTAATTATTTTGAGTAGTCAAAAAATAAAAAATAAATAGAAAATATTAAAATATGAATTACTTATTTAAGGTTTAAAAGAATTATGTGAGTTATTTATGTATTATGTGACACATTAAAGCTAACATTAAAAAGTTTGGACGGTTGTTTGTGAAGAATCTCAATGGAGATGCATTGTTAATTGAACGCCGTGGATATCATTGTCAATATGGCTGATCGTATAGAACATCTAATCAATTTGAATACAAATATGTCATCCTAATAATAAGTTAAAAACCAAAATATGAGGGCGAATCAAAGATGGAATATTACCCAATGGATTCTGGGAATCTTCCCTTCATATTCTTATTTCTTGGATTATGATAAACGTCTGTTAGGTATTAAAAATATTATTTATTAAAAAAGAGAAAAATATTAAAAAAGGAGAACCGTATAAATTTATGAGAAAGAAATAAATCAATTTTATATTTTTTTGGAAATGAAACTAATACACTTCCATCTCCAGGTCATTAGATGTATTTCAAAATAAGAGAATAATATAAATAATACAGAGTTGAGGATAAGTTGAGTTAACCCTTTTAAATGAAAGTATTGATTTTATTGGAGATGTAATACAATATATTCGAGTTATTGGTTTTATTATATTGTTACTGATGATAATATCTAATTTATAAAATATGTGACTTATATTTCAAGTATATTAGATAAGATAGATACATATAAGATCTATAAACTCAAAATTCCAATAAAATATATGTTTAAGTATTTGGATTCTTTTTGTAAAGTTTTGACCTTTATTTTTTATATATATCTTAATAAGGAGCTTGAACTTTTAAAAAAATGTTTTGTATATTGTTAAGATATATATGTGAAGATTTTTTATAATAACACTTTTATTCAAGATTGTTAAATAACAATTTAATATATGTTAAGTAATCTTTTGAAACGTATCACTTAATGCTCTTAATCTTTTTCTTGTATTGAACTATTTTTATAATATAAATGAAGAAAAAAAAATCTTAAATTTTTATTTCAACATGTCCGACTACGTCTAATTTGAACATTTCTCAAATTAAAAAAATAGAAGTAAAAAGAACTTTTTTTAACAAGTTCCAAGTTCTTAAATTTTTGTAAGAACTTATTGATTTATAAAACTATGCCAAAATTTAACGATAACTAACATAACTGTGGTTGATTGCTCATACAGTTTTAATATAACTCAATGCACAAGTATGATATTTATGTTCGATAATATTAGTCATGTTTTTTTTTTCTATGTATCACTTAGTTAATAGTTGTAATGATAATGTAAGTCATATTTGATCTTTTTTTAAAATTATTACAAGTGAAGCTTAATTTCATAAGTTATCATTCAATTGCCACTATTTCACATATTTTACCATTTAAGTTTATTTTTCTCATATTTTATCAATTATTTTTTTCATATTTATGAATCAATTAAATTTTTAACTAATATCATACTACCAAAAAATTTAAAAATAAAACAACTGTGACAACGTTTAATCATTAACATTTGCACGACGACATTATTTTTTACTTTGTTAATAGACTAGTATAGTATTTGAAAATGTGGAAAAAATTAATGAAAAAATATATGAAAAAAATTGGATGATAAAATTTATGAAATAATTATGATAGAATAGTAGAATGTATAATTAAGCCTAACATTTAGAAGAGACTAAATTCGTATGAATTTAAAAGTTTGAGAACTAAATTTATTTAGCCGATAGTTCAAGAATCTGGATCATATATAACTTAAAAGCAAAATTTTCACTTTTTTATGTTTTTAATTTTATTTCTTTAATTTAATTATTACTTTTGTTTTACTTTATGTTTATTTAATTTATTGTAATTTTCTATATGAATTTGATTTAATTTATAAATTTTTTGTTAGTTGAAAGAAGTCATCGCGTAAACCTAAACCGCCAACAAACCATAAGAATTAAATGCAGGTATGAGAAAATATACCATAATTCAGATACAGAATTCAAGTAGTTGAATTAGACTTGTTTGGTTCACACGACAAGTAGTTTTAATAAATATTAAAGTAACTGTTTAAATAATTTATTTATAGTTCTTAAGAATTTATTAAGTCAGATCATTGAAAATGATTAATAACTAATGAAATTGATTATATTTCTCATGTTTTGAAAATACACAGTAGATACTCATTTATTAAATGATAACTGCAATATGGTGGCGTGGGATTTTGATAATCTCCTGTTTGCAGCTAATTGGGTACACCAAATAAACATATACCATCTCTTCTAAGGATCATTTCTTTAAAACTATCATTTTAAAACACAAAATATAAGTTATTCTCTTGATTGAAGAAATAGAAGAACTGAATTAATTCTGATTAATGTGTAATTAAAAAATCTGTTCTAAATTTTCAAGGAAGTCACTTTTACAAAAGAGATAAGGGTCATTTTAAAATTTATGGTGGTGCAGTTAGAAATTGTGAAGGTGAAGAAAGAAAACTTATGGCGGTGCAGTTTGAATTTGAATTGTTTAATACTAAGCCCATCTTCGAAAGCGCAACAGCCCATCCTAATATTAAGAGGCTTTGTGCTTCTTTACCCTAATTTGTTAAGTTCACCTCAATTATTGTACGTAATTTATTTCGCCTCAAAAAAAGAAAAAGCGCCAACCGAAGCACGTTTACATGATTTATGCAGGACCTGATGGAACCAAGTTTGTATTTTGTTTCAAGGATTGTTAAAAAATACATATTTTCCTTTTTAATTGGTTCAGAGCAAAAAAATTGTAAACCTGTTTTAATTGGATTTTAATCAAAATATACCAAAAAAATTATATTACTTTTTAGAAGTAACCAAATAAATGATGATATTTGAATATTGGAGTTTTTGAAACGTGACCAATTCAACTATTGTGTTCGAGGGGTCCGTCAAAATCAACCAAGTCAATTTTAACGTACACGAGAAATTGATCTTTCTCATTCATTTTAAACAAGTATTAAAGTAGAAAATTTGTTCTAAATAACATGAGTAACCCAAACACGAATGAGTATTATAATTATATAATAAAATGTTGAATTGTGTAGAATAAATAGTAGTTGGAAGTGGATATCTTTTTAAGGATTTCAACAGTGAGAATAGTTGGTAAATTTTAGTTCAAAAGAAAGAAAAGGTTAAAAAACTATAATTTTCGTTAAAGGTTTAATTACTTGTACATGAAATTGTTGAACCTCTGTGGTTGCTTCCAGGGACTACGTGCTCAGGATGCTAATCAAAGGTGGTTTAAGTATAGAGAATTTTGTTATGTTTGATTATATTTCTCTTCTTTTTTTGTTGGAAATGTTTGTGTTGTGCACGTTGTTTCTACCATCTTCTTCTTTCAGGACTTGCAGGTGAGATTCTATTTGTGAGACTTTTAAATCTCCTTTTCTTTAAAAACAAAAACTATTAAAGTAAATTAATGGGATACGTTATTTGCCCTTGATCTAATAGTAAATCTCACGTAAGTTAACCTATTTGAGTATCAACTATGACAAAGTTCCTTGACATGTTAATCTGATGTGAATCTGATAGAAAGATATGCATATTTCTTTTTATTTCTTTTAATGAATTTTAATAAAATAAAATAAAATATTTTAGAAGTGTCTCAACCCTTATATATACATAAAACATTCATGATTTAAGCTTTCAACACAACAACATAAAGACAAAGAAAAGTAACTCACATGCATATTTCTCTTTTAATTTAGTTTCTATAAAGTGTTCTAATAAATTTAGGAGAAATATTTATTTAACACTTAAAAAAACAAAACCAATTATAATAATATAATAATATTTTAAATTAAAATAAAATAAATATAATGAAAATAATAATTTATTGGATTGTTGTTAAGTGAATGTGTTTTACTATTTACGGTGTTAACGTATCACCATCACATAAGTTTCATTTAGAGTATAATATAAACTTTGTAAAGTACCCCCTCTTGTAAAGAGGTTAAAATTAGAAGTTCTATAAAAATAGAAAGAATAGAGAATAAAATAAAATATTTATAAATAATAATAAAAAATAAATATAATAGTAAAAAAATATTTTAATCTTCTTTATTATTTTGTTTTCCTTAGTTTGAGTTTGTCTGAACTAAAAAAAACTTACAGATCAATGTAATATCCTAACTACTACAGTCTATTATAATATAATTCTATACTGTACAAATTTTTTAGTTTCTCAAAATATTCATAACATATGATTAAAATTTATGTAATATAAATATTTACAAAAATTAAAAATTCAAATTAAAATCCTTTAAGAACTTCCTTAGGTTCTTATACGTGTATCAACATCTATTCGTGTACATGATATATTCATTGTAGTTCACACACAACAAGAAAAATAAGATAAGCTACTGAAAATAAATTCCATAACATACTCAATTCATGCAAAAAAAAAAAGAACTAAATCAAATAAATCCTTCATACAAAAATTCTTCAAATGTTGTCATATAAAATTTCATGCCAATTACATCATTCATATAGACCACACATGGATCTATTTTCAATAAGAATCATTGTTTTTATTTTAATCCACAATACTTTGATTTCATCTCACTCGTAGAGATTATTCATGGATCCATTTTAAAATCACAGTACCTTGATTTCCTTTCAATCAACAATACTTCAATTTTGTGTTCTTGTGTCCAACGGGTGTGGGCTCTCTGCTTCTGCTGGATTGGGATTGAGTTTTTCCAACATAAAGATGTGCAATGCCATTTTAAGTGTTTTGTTCCGCAACATGCATCAGTCGTAAAGGATTTGGTATGGAAAGGGTTGTGGGCGGCGGTGGTCTAGTGCATTTGGGAGCAGAGAAATCAAATTATTTTTAGGTAAGGGGTAGTAGATGCAGAAGAGATCTTCCAAATGACTCAATTAAAATCTTGGCTTTGGTTGAAATACAGGGTTGGACCCTTTGACTACTCTTTCTCTGATTGGCATTTGAACCACTTTTTCTGCTTAAAAGCGTTGTGTAACGGGTAGAGGTTCTTTTTTTTTTTTTTTTTCTAGGAGCTTTGTCGAAGTTGTTCTTTGTCCTTGTTATTTCTGTTGCAGCTGGAGCAGTGCCCTCGATCAAGCGTGTGGAGGGTTCTGCCCTATAGGGGTGGTTTTTTTTCTACGGGTGTAGTTTGATATTCCGTTTAAGGGTTTTGTCTAATCCTTTGGAAGATAAGGAGGTTGTGGTTATGAGGAAAGGGCTCCAGCAAGGCGGTGTATGTGTCTGTTAGGAGGTGTTGTAGCAGGGAGTTATGAGCACTTTATCATGTGTATTAGTTGCTAGTATGGGTGCAGGTGTGAGGGGCAAGAGTTCTTTCGGTGGTGCGAGGATCCTTCACGGTCACATCTTATGTGAAATGCGTTTAATCCTCAGTTGGATGGTGGATAAAGAGATGAGTTCCTGTTGTTTTTTTTTGTGAATGGTTGCTGGTTTTTATGAACATAGTTGTTGTTGTAGCTTTTAATTGTTAATTTTGTTGTAGGAGTGTCACAGAGGCATAGTAGGTTGTCTACTATGTTACATTGTCTCTAGTCTTTTGTATACGGATGGGTCATCCCTGAAGTGTCCCCTTTTATTCATTCATTATTACTGATACAAAAAAAAACAATACTTCAATTTCATTTCAATCATATTGATTACACATGGATCCATCGTCTTCAAAAAGACTCATTAAGTATGTTCCTACCAAATACTAACATCTGATCCAATATCCAAGACTTATATTTACACACAAATCTAAGAGAAGGATTAGGGTAAGTCCAAACATCCAAAACTATGTGACTATAAGTGATCATGGTGCGTATGAACTCCCTCATCAACTGATACTTTGGTTTATGTGACTTAGATAATCAATTAATCTAGAGGATCTATGTTAACCTTAGGTTTTCATACTTAATGTACCAATACACAATACCTTGTACATTATCCCAAAATGTATGACATTAAATTCATACAAGTTTTCATCATTCGCATATAACACATATCAATCACACACAATGCATATCAATCACTCGTACATTATTTAAGATTTCTCAAATAAATTACATATACATCTTTTATTGATGACATTAATCCATATAATTTAGAAAATGCACAATTCAATTGGGCATACATATTTACTTTTCATTTTAGTAACAGTTAGATTTTCTTTTTAATATTCAAATATTGACATTAGAAAGTTGTAATCAATTACAATTTTTAAATTAATAAATTTGGCTGAACGAATTGGAGACGGAAAACACCAAAAACTGCAGTTCAAATCCACTTAACACCTGAAATTTGGATAAGCGGATTTGAGGCCGAAAACATCCTAAAATTAAAGCTCAAATTCACTTAGCGCATAAAAAATTTGCTTAGTAGATTTGAGATATACAACTCAATCTGCTTAGACTTGTGTTAAATGTATTTAACAAATTTGACAAACTAAAATCCCAATTTGTACATGAAATATAACATTTCCAACCATTCAAAACTATTTATTTGTAGTTATATTTTAAAACTAGTTCAATCAACATACAAGTAGTTTCTCTTAACTGAAAAATTTATCTCCAAAGCAATCATTCCAAGTCTAAGTCTGAAATATTATATCAAACTATACCTAGAAAGTTATTCAAATATAACCAAATTTTAATGTATGGAAGTTGAGAGAATTATTTTTCGCAATTAACCTCATTAAGATTGATGACAAAATTATAGACAAATAGAAAACCATGAATATTTCAATAAAAAATGAACTTACTTACTTTGCAAATTTCATTGGATGAAAGTAATCTCTAACTTATCAATATGTTCAGATTCTGAAATAAATAAAATTTAAAAAAAATAATAAAAAAAGAGAGAAAGAAAATGAGAAAGACACTATAGAAGAAACTATTGTATTATTTTTTACGAGAATTTACAATCCTTATTAATTGACTTGGATATATTATTTATTGTTATTTAAAAATGTCAATTCGGTATATATAAAAAAATGTATATTCTTATAGAATAATTGTGGATTAATTATATATATGAGCTGTTGAAGAGTATTAAAAAAACAAAAAAGTTATATCAGTTTTTCATGTAATATTTTTAATTACATTTTTTTTATTTAAACTTATTTTTTCTATTGTTATCCAGCACAATATCTCACATGCTCTCTTCCTAGGATCAGCATAGCCTCATCTAATATGCTAGTTCAACTCAACTTGAAGCTGATTTTAACAGGACTGAGTTTTAAAATATATCTAATACATATTTTAAGACAGTATTTAAATGTATTTTAGATACTTCTAATTTAAAATATTTGTAAGACTGTCTTGAATATATAAGTTTTTTTTTACATAATTGTGTGTTAATAATTTAAATTTATTTATTAAAACGTATTTTATATAACATAACAATAAAATTATAATAAAATTATCAATTTTAAATATTTATTATCAAATATGAAATAAATTAAATTTTATATTTCTTATTAAATTTTTTATATTATATTATAAAATTAAATTAAACTAATTTCATCTCATTTATTTTAAGTAATTTAAGATGCAGCACGGAATTTTTGTTCGGCTGAATAAGAAAACTCTCCATATTCCATCTACCGATATTTTTATTCGGTCATCTCGTTTCCTATTTTTCAGTAAGTATATAACTCTAGTTTCTCGTGATATTTCATGAGAAATTCCTCACTTCTTGTCATAAGATCTTTTATGTGAAATTATATTTCTTTACGTTGTTTGAAATTTAAATAGACTAAAACTAATCAATAGTTTAAGAGAAAATTTAAAAAAATATAATTAAATGAATGAACAATATATCCTAAAGTGTAATGAATCAATTTTTATTAGTAAATGAGTTTTTTGTTTCTAAAACATTTAATTTTTTTAAATGAATCTAAATAGACTAAGAGTTATATATGATTTGCTTTTAAAAAAAATCAAAGAATATATAAATAATATTTTTAAATAAATAACAATAAGTTGAAATAATTATAAGTTTGTATATATTTATTTTGTATCCAATTTAAAATGTTATATATTATTCATATTTATTTATATCTTAATTTAATTTTAGTATTTTTCATTAACATTGAAACAAATTTGAACTCATTAATTTATTCATCATCTCAAATTTTAAGTTCAAATATAAATTAAAATCATTTAACATGTGTTAAATGAAAAAATATGGTTGAATTGAATATTTGTTTGAATTGGATTTAGAAAAGGGAATGATGTTGACTTAAATACTACTTGATTGAGGGTTTTTTTTTTTTTTGTGTGGTATAGGTTTTAATGTTATTTCATTGTCATAACGGTAATTATGAAACTTAAACTAACTAATTGAAATCACAGTTGACCACGATATTCTAATAGAATATAAAATAAATTATATATAGCTAATTTGATAGACTAGAATAAATTTTTAACTTGTCAAACTAAATATTCAATCTAAACACTAATAATTAAAAGTAATTCATAACATTTTTTAATTCTTAGAAATAATGTTAATATTTTGATCTTGACCTTTTATGATAATACTTTTATAGTTAAGTGTAAAATATTATTCATTTTAAAACCTAGATGGTTTTATTATTAAAAGATATTTTAAGAGTTTTATGACTTAAATATAGTATAACATTAATAATATTTAATTATAAAAATATTAATTATTAATTAATTTAATGTATATATGTTAAATACGTGGAAGAAGAGAAAATAATGATAATTTTCTATTGAGAGAGACGGAAGAACCGCAAAGAGTTATAGAAGTTGTCAAGACATGTTAGCTCTTATATGAATGGACCGCACATTTTGTCTTACAATAAAGAGAACTTGGGAAAGTTCGAGAAGTCAATTGCAGGCCCTGTCCAGAAAATACCTTCCCCGGTTATGCAATTTCTATAAAATCCTCGATAAGAGTGTAAAAATCATGTGTCTAGCGGTTTGGGGTGTTTGTATTATAAGCACAAATCATGAAGATACAAAACTTTACCAAATAAGAATATAGTGTTACTAAAAGTAGAAAAAAAATATATTAATTATGACCTTCAGAATATCATGTTGCCCTTTACTAATTACACATTAAATAAATTATGCAATGAAAATATGTTAAGTTTTCTAACCTTCTCCATAATTTTACTGTTAACTGCAAACTGTGTCTATAGACTAACAATTTTGTATTTCTGATTCAATTTGTTTTTTAACACAATTTCTGTTTTAACTTGATAGGGTGTTTATAAATTTACTTTATATTGATATTAAAAATTTAAATAAGTTTACAGGATAATTTGTGACCTAATAGGTTTATCGTTTAAAAGACTAATAAATAAATTTGAAGTTAACATACCAATGACACTAAAAATAATTAAAATCATAAAAATATATTGTACTTTATGGTCATTAATTAATAAAAAACTAATGTTTCAACTGTTTAGATAATAATATGAAATAATATTGTTATTTACTTTGTATATTAACAAGTTGGACAAGTACATTCTTGGAAGATCTATTTTTTAAAAAAGTTTTTTCATGATCCGTGTTGTCTTTCTGTTCAGAAATATCACAAAAAAGTGATAAAATATATTATACAAATTTAAACTTAATGAATAATAGTAAAGAAAAAATTATATAGTTTAAAATAAATAAATTTAAATATTTAAATTAAAATAAGAAATGCACTTAAATAAAATAATAATTAAGCATAAAATTAATACTAATCAAGTTAAATTATATAAATAAATAAATTAAAATAAATAATAAAACTTAAATAATAATTTAAAATTAATAACTTCAGGATTCTAAAGACATATATTATGAATGCTTAATAAAACTACCCTTCAAAAGATATAGATAATAATTATCTTGCACAGTTCTTGCACAAACATTATATCATCATCCAATTGGAATGAACTAAAAAAAATGTTTCTATGTTAATATACATTTATTTATCTATATATATATATATATATATTTATAATTAATATATTATATTATTTATGGTAAAAGGATTCTTCTCTTTAATCTTTAATAACTGTTTTGAAGTATACAAAAAAAAATTATTTTACCTTTCGCAAATATAACTATTCAAACTGAGATAAGTATTCTATTAGAATAGTTTAAAGTTTAGCCTGCTTCTTCAAATTCAATAAATTATTTATTTCTTAAAATTTAATTTATTATTAAATTATTCTATCATTACAAATTTATAGTTAATTTTAATAAATATATATATATATAATAATAATAATAATTATAAAAAAATACAGATAAGCGGGCAATGAGCATTTCCACTGTTATTATTATGAATATTATTATGGAATGTTTTTGTTTTGTTTAAAAAACAAAGATTGTTTCAGGTCACATGTTACCTAAATGAATATTGAGACTAAAAGTTTATGAGTGACTACTAATTACCTATTTCTTGTGGTACATGCTTTTTGTCTTTTATTTTTATTGAACTAAATGTTTTTTTTTCTTGCTCCTAAGACATTATCTTGTAAGTTTGATTTATATAATATAATAATATAAAAGAGAAAACACATTATCTTGTAAAATTTATATAATAATAGTATAAGAGAGAAAAGACGTAAAAAAAATTAAGAAATCACTCTGCATATTGTACACCAAGCCGCGCCTAATGCTAACTCATCTTAATTATAAAGATTTTTTTTTTTATCTTTTTTTTTTTCTCTGGTTTTGGATGATGACTGATATGTGAAAAAAAGGGTGGAGAATACTTCCCCATAGTTGGTGGAGAATGAGGAAGGAGTGATATTTGAGCAATACACTCACTGCAATTTTTTATGAAATTGCGATGGTACAACAACACCTTTGAGCTCATTATACCTGGCAATGTCAAAATTGTAAAGTTTCATTAGGCGCTTCTGCTGACTGTTGAAACGGCTTTCATAGATGCCATTGTAGCAAGGCTGGTTGGAGGTTCTAAGGAAGAAGGTGTAACCAACCATGAAGTATATGCAACTAACAAAGTAGCATATTGGTTCCATCACATCCCATGATAGTTCCCAAAATGTGAGTCTCATGGACCCTATTATTTGTGCCAATATCAATCCATATCCAGCCCAGAGTTCACGCTGAGTCAAGGTCTTTGCTCTCTCATCAATTTCTGCTTTCACTTTCTCCATTTCTTCTCTTTCTGACTCTCTTAGAGAAAACACAGAGTGAAAGATTTCTGCTACCTGTAACAAATTGTACTGAGTTTGGGTAACATGGCTCAATTTTCACTTCTTTTTTAATGTTACACAACTTGGATGGGATCAGACAAATATTTGACTAGAATAAAATCACAATTTAAACATATTCATGAAAACAAAAAGAACAAAAAGTAATAAATGTGGAGAAAATCAAAATGGTGTAGTGGTCAAAAGTAGGCCAAGAGGTGAACTACACAGTATCCTAGAAAAAATGACCCTAAGCATATTCAATTGAAAAGTTGTTTCCACAGGGAGACGTTAACTAAAAGTTAAAATGGCATATTCTTGATCACTGAAATACACCCCTTAACAACTATTTTAATAATACAATAATATATATTAATATTTTAAATTAAAAATAAATAAATTTAATTCAAATATTAATATTTTGATTGTGTTCTAAGTATATTTTAGTTTATGAATAAAAGAAATTAGGATAAAAATAAAAATGTTTAATGATTGAAAAATGAAAAGATTAATGATATCTTAATCACCCTAGACCATATGAAATAAGAATTGTCCAAACATTAATATATGCATTAATATAATTAAATCATTTTTTATATACCAAAACAATTAATATAAGCATTAATATAATTAAATAATTTTTCATTGAGAAATTTAAAAGTTTGTCTTTTTGAATAACATGTTAGCAACGTGATTAATCTAATAACATTTAATAGAAATTATTTATTACTTTAAAATGTTGTTAATTATATTATGTTACTGACATAAGTTTGATTTGTATAGTTGTCAACATCTCAGATTTCTATAAAATGCTGCCTACCCACTTGTGCCCTGAAATAAGCCTGATTTTTTGCACAAATCACCGGCCAATTATTCACATAAAAGACAAATAACTATGCTAGCATAATGCATATTATTTCTTGATGGCATAATTCATTTTGTAAACATCCATAATTCCTAAAAGCTATGGAAATAGCTGCCTACCCACTGGGACAGGGAATCAATGACTCATTTTCCATAAATTCACCGTCCCTAAATGTCCATATAATACTAAGAAGTATAAAAAATAATCTTATTTAATTATTATATAAAATTTGATAGACTTCAATTTAATCTTCCATAAGGTATACATTTATTAAAATAATATTTTATAATTAAAACATAACAATTAAATTAAAAGTTTTTAATCACACTTCTGTAATTGTAAAATATTTTCAAAACATTTTTTTATTAAGGCTAATAAACACATAATTTATAATTGTCATTTTTATTTAGGAATCATATAACAAATAATTATAGAACCTACTATCAAATATAGTATTTTTCAGACAATCAATTATTATAGTTTGGTGCTGCCCTGCAATTATTATATAATTCATATAATGAAAGACAAAATCTTAACTACTTAAAAAATGAAATGATTGCTCTGACTCCTCTGCATATTATCCTACCAGTCTGTCCCTGTCATTTCTTCCACAAAATAGTGAATTTTCATAAAAAAAAAATTAAAAAATTCAAGAAACATTGTTTTATAGTAGACTTTGGAATTTACTACTATGGGTCATCTACAAACTCAGTTAAAAAAATTTAAAATATATTTTAAGGCAAACTAATGTATAAATTGAATAATAATATGATAATAATAGACACATTTATATATTGTTATTCAATGGTAAACACTAACACTAATAATAAAATAAATAAATAAACTTTTTAATAAATTTGGTTTTCAAGGAGTTACCAAAACTTATCTTTCCACTGGAAAAGGATCCCAATAGAAAAAACTAGGCAAATCTACTTTTCAGCCACTGTGCTAGATGGGTTATGCATTTGAAATCTAGAATTTGAAAAATAGAGAACCAAAAACCCCTGTCCTCTGTATCAATAAAAAAATTTGAAAAATTCTCCCAAAGGATGAGGAAGAAGGGTATGAAAGCAGGAGGGCTTTTCGCGGATCCTTTAAAAAGCCCCCAAATTTACCATCTCAAAGGTAGAATCCTTTACACCTTTGATTACAACAAACTTTCAATTTCCTGTGAAAAAAACACAAATCACCACAAAACCTTATCAGTCCTCTGCCGTTTCCAAAACAAATTCTCCCTAAAATTGAATTAAAAAAAAAAAACTATAAGCGTATAGCTAGTAAGCCAGAAACCTATCTGGGATCTTAATTTCATAATCTCCACCGTCACCCTCTCTGTATCAGCCGACACATCAAAACACAACCCAACAGAGCAACACAAACAAACAAAAAAAAAATGAAATCATAGATTAAAATAAAAAGACGGAAAAGAAATTAACCTTTTCGGGACGGAGGTGAACGACATCTCCAAAGATCATAACAGAGGAAGAATCCTCCAGCATCTGCGCGATGCTTCTCGCTTCCTCCGGATCGGAGCAAATCTCATCGCAAATTCGAAAGAACTCCGAGTACGTTATGCAACTCTGTGGAATGTCCCGTAACTTCGATTTCACTGCTTCTAATCGCACGTGTCTCAGGAGCTTCCTCATATCATTGGGCGCCAGTTTTAATTTTTCCGGAGGAGTGAGTCCGTCCAACCGGATCCGGCTCCGTGCAATGTCCATCTCCCGGAGGCGGGGGAGGATGGTGTTGGCAGAAGGCTGCCGAAGCTCCGACAAGAAGACAGGCCTCTTGTGGAGGAAGCGGCGGAAGATTCCGTTATCTCCGGGATCTGGAGCAATGCCAGGTTTTGACGGATTGGGAGAACGAACGGAGGAGGAAATGCGGTAATTGGAGATTTTGGTGATGTTAAGGAGGCGCTTGGCTAGGGTTTTCTTAAACGCCATTATTGAAAATAGAGAATAGAGGAATGGTGTCGTCTTAATGGGTTGGAGTGAAAGAGGTGTGGGGGAAGTTAATTTATAGGTGCCCTATAAGAGCGGAAGTGCTTGATTTATCTGTCTGTTGTAAATGACTAATTGAGATAAGTTGGTGAGAAATAACGCGAGAGAATTTGTACGCGATATCGCCGACGATATTTTGAATTTGTAGAACGTGGATATATATTTTTGCGGGGCGGTGATGTCAATGTGTTGAATGAGAAAAGTGGGAAAATATTGGGTTGGCATAGAGACGATAAATTGAAAATGAAAATGAAGGATGAGTGGTGTACACGTGTTTGGATGAGGTGTGACGACCAGGTCGATTGCGATTATGAACCGTGTGATTTTGTAAATTATAGATTTATTTATGTTGGAAGAAGTATAGAGAGAGAGGGGGGTTCGCTTGTGGGGTTAGTTCGTGGTGGCTGTGAGGGGATGCTGACTCAGTGTGAGCTTGGATAGGGTGCGCATGCAAATTAAGCTGCAGGGGATTATTTTATTTTCGGAAATAAATTTAAATAAATTAGGCATCGTTATCTGCTTCTCATTCAATACTAAGGAAGATAGTTGAGATAATTAAGATTACTAGAATACTAAAATAGGCATGCTTTGCATGAGAGGGCTCAAAAGGAGAAACCCTGGAGTAGTGACTGTTACGCCAACATTCAGTCTAGGGTTGCGTTCACGCAAATCTCTTCATCTCCCTCACTCCACCTATCTCTCTCTCTCTCTTTCTTTAACCCATGCTAATTACCGATAATAATTATTATTATTATTAATTAATCTACTGCAGAATTATGATTTTCATATTCTTTCGGTTCTACACTGTGTATGCTAAATATTAATATCTGTATCTTTTGAATTTCAAATCTTATCCTGTTGTTTGGGCCTTTCAACTTTGCTTTCTAATTATGTTATTTCATATTCGACCAACCATTCGTATTATATTTTATGTCTTTTATTTATTAACTCAATAAACGAAATAAACATTTTTTCTTCTAATAACTATTCTTATATTTTCTTTAATCACCCAAAATAATATATTAATAATGAGATATTCGGGTTATACAGATCTATTTACAGAAACACCGTACATAACGAGTAAAGCTTCTACGATTTGCAAAAGCTAATCTTCTTCAAAATGTTTAATCCACAAAATTACTTTGCTAAGAATATAAATTAACTCTCTGCATAAGAGTGATGTAAAGTAATGTAAGCAACCTAGTGATGATAAGAGTGTTTTCTTCTTCACAGTTGTAACTTTGGATAACTCTTTTGATTTTTAGTATTATTTTTCATTAGGCTATTTTATTTATTACACAATAAAAATGTCATTATTTTTATTTATATGATCATTGAATAAAGGAATTACTTGTTTATAAATATTTTTTTGTCATTTTCAATTAGATTATTTTTTTTATTAAATAAAATAATTTCATTATATAGTTAAAACATCTTTCCTTGCTGTAGTAAATATATTAGTAACTAACAAATAAAACATCTTTATTAAGCTATAAAATCTGTTAGTTTTGAAAGCAATGCATGCCAAAACTATTGTCATGTGTTTGAATAGAGAAAATTATTGGAAGGAGATTCAGCTTGATATTGTTGGTTATGGTTTATAGCCATAAAATAAATAGACAATATCCGTAGAATAGGGAATTTATGTGAAGCACCTTGTTAATTGGATATATCTCCTTCCTTCATGATTTTTTGTTTTCAATTATCAAAATCACGTATCAAGCATGAAAGTGACTTGACTAGTTAATTATGCATAAAAATGAAAAATTCACCAAATTGCACCAATGATGGTTGTTACATAAAAAAAAAAAAAAATCATCATCTATATATGATTCAAACTCGCTAGGTTAATTTAGCACAAGGTCTACTTTTTATTTTTTAATTTTCAAATAATTATTAATTTCATATAAAATTTTCCCTAATTCTTTTCTCTTTATGCTTAGGTTTAATTATTAGTCCCAATAATTATAGACAAAAATAATTTTCTTTTGGTGTAGTGGTGGAATTGTGTGTGATGCAAGTGCTGTTGTGTTATTTTTGTGTATAATTCTACCATGGCACATTGAATTCTTAAGAACATGCTCAAAAAAACCAATATAAATTATACTTCTTAAACCCTAAAATATGCATGCATAATACAATTCATTAATTCTATATTATCATTACAATGTTAATTATATTTGATGTGAGATTGTATTACATATTTAAATATAATATATACAACATATAATATTAAATATATAAATAATCACAAATCAAGTTTAGCAAAAAATTATTTATCTCATCAACAAAACAAAAAAGATATAAAGTGATTAACAAAAAATCAATATTAAATTAGAACATAAAGTTTGGTATAGTACATAATCGTTCTTGCCATTTTTCCATTTTTATAGATTTTATCTGGTAATGTAATTTTTTTACACATCTTATTTAGTACTAACGACTATTTACTGTCAACTTCATATCAAATCTCACCAAATGATATCTCCATATCTATATAAGTTAATTTATTGATAGAACTTAAAATTTCATCGAGTTACTAATTTAGTACTTACAAATACATAACAACTCAATAGTATCTTTTTTGTTATTGTCTAAATAACTAATATATTCATCATAATTCCAAATAATATCACTCTTAATAATATCGCTTTGATTATTATTACTTGCAACCATGATAACATATTTCTTTAATGCATGATCAATTTCATATATTCTTCATCAATTATATTCCATGATTACACCTCCACACTTCAAATGATTTTTAACATAAATATAAGTTATGAAGTAGTCATTCTCAACTTAAATAAAAAATCTTGGATAATCTACATATCAAACCATGAATGTTAAAGGAAAGAAAAAAGTAATGACATTTGAGTTGTGAGTATATTGTTTGAGTGAAAAATCACATAACTTGAGAAACATTGTTCTCGCTCTGACAATAAAACATATTTGCTCAAGTGTTATTTGATCTCTTAAGTGGTGTAACAATGAAGGAGAGATAATGGATGCACCATCTTTCTTGTCCAAGTGGCCAACAATTGTTTAAGTACCCAAATTTCTAACAACGAAAAAAAAAATCAACATTTACTCTCCATCATTAAAGTATTTAAATATTTAACATTTGTGTTTAGACCCCATTTCTGTTAACGAAAAGAATTTTTTGCTCAAGACAAGTGGAAATTCTTACGCATCGTCGCATGTGTAGATGTGCGGACTTTAGTTGTAATATTAGTTTGGATTAGATGTTAATATCTAGTGGAACAAATTCAATACAAGTTTTTTGGAAGACTTCATTTAATAACAAATATTATTGTTATTGAATATCCTTAATGTGTAGATCCATGTGTGGTCTTTATTATTTTTGTATATGGTTGTTTAATGGAATTCAATTCTTTTTGGTTTAATAATAAAAATCTATTTTATAAATACATTTTTTTTTTAAAAAAATTATTTCAATAACTTACCCTTACGTATATTTTTTGAATTGTGATTTGTGATTAATATATTTTTTGAATTGTGATTTGTGATTAATATACTGAGTAGACAAACGAATATAAACAAATAGACAAGTGCAAGAGTAGCATCTGAGAGATATTAGAGTTTTATTTACGACTTTATGTTGTAAAAATTTGTATTTATATGTATATTTTGTATGTATTTTAAAATATTTAAAATTGATAATTAATTTATATTTATATTTTTATTTTTATGTATTTAAAATATTTATTAATATGTTTAGTGATAGTAGCGATTGAAATAAAATTGAAATTGATCACAAACTCTAAGTAAAATAATGATTGTTTTGGTTTCGGTTACTAAATACAAATAAATAATTATAAATTAACGATCAATTTGGTTGATTTTGATCTTTAAATAACTACAAATTAATGATAATTTGGTTTCAGTTATACAAGTAAATAACAACAAAATATAAACTAATTTGGTTTCAATTACTAAATCATTATAAGAATTATAAGAATAGTGTTGTATTTGACTTCGATCATTAAATCACTATAAATTGACGATCAATTTAATTTTTGACGCTAAATACAAATATATAACTATAACTTTCAATTGTTAAATCACTATAAATTAATGAATGAATTATAATTATTTTTTTTATCATTATGATTATTATTATTAACATTAATAATTATTATAATATATTAATAATAATAATAACTATAATATGATGACAGATATTCTCTCGTATGGTAGTTATATGTTATATGTCTAATCATAAGATTTGTGTTTGATTCCATGTCATATATTGTTAATATTAATAATAATAATAAAATTATTAATAAATATTAATAATAATAGTAGAATAATAAAGGTAAATTTCCTATTTAGCACCATTTATACTTTTATTTCTCCATCTAGCATCCTTTTGTTTTTATTTCCCTATTTAACACCCTTTTATTTTTTATTTCCTTATCTAGAACCATTTCAAAAATAAATAAAAATAATAATAAATTAAAAAAAATGATAATTTTAATTTTGAATGCATTAAAAATAAATTATTTTAATGTTTAAAATAGTTAGAAATATAATTAATAATTAAAGAAATGAGTTTTTACAAAATAAAAATAAAAAAGTAATAAATTTAAAATGTTTGGTTTAAATTTTTTTTTAAGAATGAAGAAAATAAAAAATTAAACCCTACAACAACATAAAAGTTGAATCTATAAACATAAATTAATATTTATTTTTATTATTATTGATGATGTAATCATGTTAATTTCAAGTAAAAAATACATAACATAATTATAAAAAAACCAAGTTGAATAAGGACTGATATGAACATAAGAGAACAAAAAAAAAATGTTCATATTGTCAAACACCAAGACACACCTAAAGAACTTGAATCAACATTACTGGATTGTGCGCTTTTCGTTATTGATTATGTTTCATTTGACACAAACTATTTAATGTACCATTGAAGAAAATATTAAACGAATGATCATTTTCATTTATTTTCATTTTTATGATCAACATATACTTATTTAGTACGTCTTATATCTCTTATATTTATCTTATTTGGATTTTTTTTATATCTTTTATCTTTATCTTATTTTGTTTTGCCCTTATTTTATATATTTTATATATGTAGTTATTATTTTTTTCTGCCATTCTTTAGTTATTTGTTTTTTGTTTTTATTTTATTGTTGCTGTTTTTATTTTCTAGACTTATTTATTTTTGTATTTTTTTTCTTCTCATTTTTAAGCATTAAGTGTTAGTTTTTTATTTAGGATTTTGCATTTAAGGTATACGCTTCAATATTATTTGTGTGTCCACTATTAATTAATGCTAATTGACTTTGATTTTTTTATAATTATGTCTTGTATTTTTTACTTGAAATTAACATGATTACATCATCAATAATAATAAAAATAAATACTAATTTATGTTTATAGATTCAACTTTTATGTT
>Ga0123342_1001771_pt1 | contig 36487 bp, 18 predicted proteins | sample Turbeawhitnodule_FD_89960 | JGI IMG/M metagenome (GOLD analysis project Ga0123342, IMG submission 89960) | Root nodule microbial communities of legume samples collected from Mexico - Turtle bean Mexico white nodule | ecosystem: Host-associated > Plants > Roots > Nodule | place: Mexico: Nepantla... | reverse complement strand
ATATTAATAATAATATATATAAATTATATTAATAATATGTATAAATTATATTAATATAATAAGTATAAATTATATTAATAATAATAATGTGTATAAGTTATATTAATAAGAATAAGTATAAATTATATTAATAATAATATGTATAAATTATATTAATAATAATATGTATAAATTATATTAATAATAATATGTATAAATTATATTAATAATAATATGTATAATAAAAATGGTAATATGATCAAAGAACTTGTCTGGTCTAGTGGTTGATGTTTTTTTTGGTCTCTGCAGATGGCTTTCAATAGGTTTCTAATAATAATAATCGGAAATAATAAAAAAGATTTTTTTTTTTTGCATTATATACGGATAAATCCGTATGTAACGCTTACCTACACAGTTTTACATACGGATTTTTGCCCGTATATAATTCGTATATAAACCTGTTTTACATACGGATTTTGGACCTTACATACGGATTTTGGCTGTATGTAATTTCAATTTTTCTTGTAGTGTCAATGTGCACTAGCAATTAACTTCCTTTGTTGTGACATTTACTATGAATTAATTAGTGCTGTCATTTATATTAATTATTAATTTTAATTATAATAGCATTATTTTCTATTATGAAAATATAAATGGTTTCTTATGATTTTTAATCTATCCATGACACTTTAACCCACTCAATAACAAAGCAAACACAGTGGTTTATGGTTTTAAAACGTAATATTAGGATTTAGACTTTTTTTTTAATCTTATAGCTTAAGTGCATAAGTTAAGTTATGTGCACAAAATTTTTTATTCGTGATTTTTTTTTCGTGATTATATTTCATTCCGAATGTAAAACATATTTAAAAGTATCTAACACTATAAAATATATAATATAATCAAATTACTTAATTATAAGAATATTATTTAGTCTAATAAAGATTACAAAAATTATAAAAGATTAAAAAAAATTAAAAAAAAGAAAAAAAAATGTTTTGGTAAGTTGAAATTGACTAAAAAATAATAAAAAAATATGTTTAGAAGTCATTCATATATTGGTAATTTAATAACAAGAGAAAACACAAAGAATACAAATTTGTTTACAAACAACTTTCTCACGCATGAATGTATATTTGTTCAAAGGTGTTTGGTTTGCTAATTTAAAATATAAAATGCATCATTAGTTTAAAATATGAAAATATTTTCCTACTAACCCTAAATATTTAGGTATTCTAACATTTAGAAAAGAAACAAATGATTAAGTTAATGATGGACCAAAATAGTTTTTTTTATAGAAAAGGTTTTAATTTCTTTTACCATTCCATACAAGATAGAAAAAATGGTTTAGAATCAATATTTTATGTTATTATGATAGAAATAATTACAAAGACAAGTCATTTAAACAATAGGAAGGAATCATGAAAATAACTTGTTCGGATAAAAAATCAATACTAAACCTTAAAAATTGAATTCATATTGATATTTACTAATATTACAATTTTTTAAATTTATTTTATTTAAACAAATTTTTAATTTGATTTGACGATATTAGGAATTCAACTATAAATTTATATTTTATTTTAACTAAAATGATAAAGTGAGATTGTAAATTGAAAATTATATATGTTGTTAAATTTTTCTAATAAATTATTATCGATAGATAATATTAGAATCGATAGTGACCAACTCGATAAAAAATATGAATAAAAAAATATATTGACAACTTATATTAATTTATAATCCTATTTTTTAATTTAAAATTTTAATTTTTAATTTTTATATGAAATGAGAAAAATAACTTGTTTGATCTCATCAATCAATAATTGTATACCATTAATGGAATAAAAAATTATAGGTATAGAAATTTCATTCATTGTATTAAAAGTCTTCTCAATGTTACTAATGAATCTCATCCAGATATTCAAGGATATCAATAATCAAACTTTTAATTAAATCAAGAAGATGAGTTAAATTTAAATAATAGTATTTGAGAAAAAAAAATCTAAAACAAAGAAGCATTTGGATGTTAGTTTTTAATCAAAAACATTAAAGTAGTAGATGAAATAGTGATGAGTATATCGCGAGGCATAAATGAGAATGACGTGGCACCAATGAGAGCCTCTATTACCTTATCCCACATCGAGAATCTAATCCAATATTCCAAAATCCAATATCCAATATCCAAAACCAAATAACACACTCCAAATTTCAAACTCAATCCACTCCACAAGTTCCTACTACCATAGTTTGTCTCATCACAGAGCAGAAGAAGAGTGAGAGAAAGATCAGAGTTCAATTCAATGGCTTCTACCCAATGTTTCTTGCACCACCATGCCCTTACCACCCCAGCTAGATCTCCATCACAACGCATCATGGTTAGCACCAAGCCCAACCAGCTTGTGTGCAAGGCACAGAAACAGACAACACCCCAAGAGGATGATGTCACTCCTATCTCTCGCCGGTTAGCTCTAACTGTGCTCATTGGTGCTGCTGCTGTTGGCTCCAAAGTACAACCTGCAGATGCAGCCTATGGTGAAGCTGGTATATCACTTTCTCTTTTTTTTCATCATGCAACAATATCCATGATGCCACTAAAATGGACAACACTTGGATAGAGTTGTTTAAGTGTTTTTTATGCTAGTTTCTACTAGAATTGAAGTTGATTGGAGAATAAGACCAAAAATGTTAAGCTGTAACTTGTATGTAAGGTGTATGTCTACCGAAATTTATATGAAATTCATTTGCATGATCATGATCCTTCATAGTGTCCACTCGTAGAAAAAATCATGTCATGTTTTAGGAAAACATGCTATATTTGGTGCCATTTCAACTTATGGACCACCCAAATGAATACTTGCAATTGCTTGCTTAGTGACTAGACTAGTGTTACTGTAATCTTCTTTTGATTTAGTGATATTTTGTCAATTGTCCACTTTTTTGTACTTGGTGGAGTTTAAGATGAAATAAGTTTAGTGATCATCATATAGGATACAATCCAAGGGTAGGCTTGGATGGTGGATGTTGATGACCAAATCAACTAAGATGGTTAGGCTACTGATGAATAAAGCTTGCTCAAACCTTGTGTAGAAATTGTAGTTGGCTAAAGAATAGACTCTTCAGTGAATTATCCATTTGGCCATGAAGTTTGTCTCATGAGTTGAAGTGGTTAGGTGGGGAACATAAATGAATTTGATCACTTTAATAATGAGGGCCATAATTGATTTGAGCAACTTGATTGTTTTGCTTGCAGCCAATGTGTTTGGAAAACCAAAGACAAACACAGATTTCCAGCCATACAATGGAGATGGATTCAAATTATCGATTCCCTCAAAGTGGAACCCAAGCAAAGAGGTTGAGTACAGAGGCCAGGTTCTTAGATATGAGGATAATTTCGATACAACCAGCAATGTCGTTGTCACAGTGACTCCAACTGATAAGAAGTCCATCACTGACTATGGTTCACCCGAAGAATTTCTCTCTAAGGTAAATCTGTTCTGTAAACTAGTGCTACCTCTTTCTATTTTCTCACTATGAGTAACACTTATAGCCCCATTAATGCACTTTCATGTTTCATGTTCCAACAAAATCAATGAATCAGTGACCAAACTTAGTGATAAAAAGTTGTTTCTCCCTTGCTAATTCTAACTTTCCTAGTTTTTTCAATAAAATAAAATGGCAGTCTATGATCAGTTTGATGAACTTTTGTAGTATATATCCAAAAATAAAAATGGTATAGTCTATGAACTTTTGAAGGCAGTGACACCAGTTTCTACTAGCTGGCTGACATTCAAAGTCTGTTTTTCCTCATTGCAGGTGGATTATTTACTAGGAAAACAGGCCTTCTTTGGCGAAACTCAAGCTGAGGTAAGTGATTGATGATGAAAAAGAACATCACTGAATACCAGCATTGCATGTCCTAACTGAGTTTTGAACATGAATTGGCCAGGGTGGTTTTGATCCAAATGCTGTTGCCACGGCTAACATCTTAGAGAGTTCAACAACTGTGGTTGATGGGAAGCCGTACTATTCTTTGACTGTGTTGACAAGAACAGCTGATGGAGATGAAGGTGGGAAGCACCAACTCATTAGAGCAACTGTAAAAGATGGAAAACTGTACATTTGCAAGGCTCAAGCTGGAGACAAGAGGTGGTTTAAGGGAGCAAGAAAATTTGTGGAGAGCACAACAAGTTCTTTCAGTGTTGCTTAAAAACTTCAATAGCAGGTTATATATATGCTATGTGTAAATCAACCTCTTAAGTGCATGTTATCTATGTTTTGAGTTCTCTAACCTCCCTTTTGTCCACAAGTTTCATAATTTAAGGGACTTGTTTGGATTAAGTATCTGAATCCCCTTGTAAAGACACCCCACCAACCCCTTTTCTTTCTCTGCTTAAGCATTTTAAGTTCTATTCCATAAAGTTTAATCAAATTATTATCCTATCATGGAAATCTTAATGAATAGTTTAATCAAACTATATAAATCACCCAAACTAAGATAATTATGTGTTTTCATTAATTTAAAACAAATTCCAACCACATTTTGGTGGTAAAAAATTATAAACCTTATGTCAACTATAACAAGATTCTCATTAATAAATGTTAAAGATTCTATACTCTATATTAATAAAATATAATATCAAATTATAATAAATTACATAATTTACTTCTTAATAATGAGTTCTAAATCAAATTTATATCATAATTTTTTTAAATTTAATGTGATTATAGAATAAAATATTTTTTGATAAAGACAAAATTGGTTTTTTTAGTGTACTTACATGAATAAGGTTTAAACTTTTTGTACAAATTTTCCAAACCCACCAGCACTATATAAAACCTACATAGGACCACAATGGATAATTGTTACCATATAAACTTTAAATCTTACATGTATCTTAAAAAATGTTGAAATCACAACTTAATTGAAACATGATTATAATATTGGTTCTCGAAACACTCACTGTTTTTTTTATAGTTTCTCTATGTCGGTAGGTACATGTACTATCTAATCCTAAAACATTTATTTTGAAAAATAAAAAAATAGTGAATAATTTGTTATCCATTTTCTTATATTTGAAGTGAGTGGAAGTGTCTGAGACGAATATGACTCAATAATATAAAATGTCCACGATTCTCATCTTTCTATCCAATGTGCACACATACATGCACCACCACTATTGGTTAATATTTTAATTAAAATTAAATTTTTTATTTCTATTTAATAATGGTATAATTAAAAACATTATTATAAAAAAAAGTGTATAATTTATATAATACAGTGAAGTTTCGTGTGAAAACATGAAAGCAATGGCGTGATGGTTTAAGAAACAAGGAAGGCATATACCAAAGCGAAGAAAGTGTTTGTTTGTAGTTAAGGGTGCTTATTGTCATTTCACAACAACTTCACAGGGAAAAAGAAAATACTAGAAAGAGAAAGAAACAGATAGCAAGTAAAATTTTATTTCTTATGAAATTTAATTCTATGGACAAAAGTAATTCATTGTTTTTAATATAATTTTTATTTAATCAAGTTATTTTTCATTTCAGGATTCAAATTGAAAACCTATATAAGAAATTTAATTCAGTTGCACCTTTTGATAATTTACTATAAATTAAAGAATTTATAAATTAGCAATACAAAAATTCATAGTTATAATTAAAAATATTATATATATATATATATATATATTATCATTCTTTGCAGGCATAAGCAGAAAGAAGGTTTGGGATTTTGAGCGTGTGTGTGGTTTTGGTAACTGAAGAGTGTGTGAAGCAGCAGAAGAAGAAGAAGAAGAAGGAATCGGCGGTTTTCAACTGACGATCGCGTCTCAGACTTTGATTCCGATCCTTGCTTTGCTTGTTCGGTAAGTCGGTGGATCATCACCGTCGTAATATTCTTCTCATGTTATTGGATCTGCGACTTTTGATGCGGATTCTTCTACCTTATCCTGTTTCTGTTACTCTTCAGATTTGCTCGACGTGTCTCTGTTTATTTCTTAGGAAAATGCATATTATAATTTGTTTATTTATTATATATTATTTATTTATTGCGCAATTTTTGAGTTCGGTTTCGCTTTCGAGATGATGGTGTTTGAGTTTGCTAGGCATCGCGGGGTCTTATTGATTTGGTAGATGAAAATGAAATTGGTTGAAACATTGTGCTTTCAAGTAACTAATGCTCGGATGCTTGCATTATTGTTTTTGTTGTTGATGGTGATGATGTTTGAATTTGAGGAATATGTTTGCTGTTTTAGCTTTTTTTCTGGACTCGGTTCTATTGTACTTACTGTTGTTGTTTGTGTTTCTATATGTGGGCATTTTCGAAATTTGTGCTAGGTTGCTAGTTTCAATTTGAGGAATTTGTTTACTGGTTTAGGTTCTGTTGTTTCAGGACTTGGTTTTATTGTACTTACTGTCGTCGATGCTGTTTTCCATGCAGACATTGTTTTCCTTGTGGTTTTTCAGAGGCATTTTCTTTGCTGTATGGTTGTTTGTGTTGTTTCATCGCGCTGCTGAAATTATATATGGGCTGAGGGGCACTTTTCATGGGAGGTGTGGAAGATGAAGAACCAGCTTTAAAGCGAATGAAGTTATCCTCTAAAGGATTAGTTGCCTTGTCTAACGGTTCTTCTTCTAAAGAGCCTGTTGGAGGCTTGTCCAGGGACTTCATGGCGCGGCCTCTACCGTCCAAAGGGGACGAACAAGTTGTTGGTTCCAAAGGGGTTATAAAGAAAGAGGAATTTGTCAGGATAATTGCAAAGGCTTTATATTCTCTCGGTTACGGAAAGAGTGGGGCACATTTAGAGGAGGAGTCTGGAATACCTTTACACTCTCCTGGGGTGAATATCTTTATGCAGCAAATACTTGATGGGAATTGGGATGACAGTGTAGCCACATTACGTAAAATTGCTCTTGCAGATGAAAGCATGGTCAGGTCAGCCTCATTTTTAATATTGGAGCAGAAATTCTTTGAGCTTCTAAATGGGGAAAATGTCATGGAAGCATTGAAGACCTTGAGGACGGAGATTGCTCCACTTTGCATTAATAGTAGTAAAATTCGAGAACTTTCTTCCTGCATTGTTTCACCTTCTCCTAGACTTGCAAGGGTGAGGTCTCGGTCAAAGCTTCTAGAGGAATTGCAGAAACTGCTTCCCCCTACAGTAATGATACCTGAAAAGAGGTTGGAGCATCTAGTTGAACAAGCCCTTATCTTACAACGAGAGGCATGCCCATTTCATAATTCATTGGACAAGGAGATGTCATTATATTCAGATCATCATTGTGGAAAAGATCAGATTCCTTCCAGTACATTACAGGTTAGAAAATGATATGTTTAGTAGAACTCTGTTAGTTTTTCTCTCTTTCGCCTGTATTTTTTCATGATAATAAATAAATGTTTACTAGATTTGTGAAATGTGAATGCGAAATGGTGGCATCTTGGAAATGGATGTGACTATTGCTTTTGCCCTTGACCTGTCAATAGGCCTGCTTCTTACTCTTTGAGAGTACCTAGTTGCTTCCAATTAGAAGACATTAACCATAAAGTAGGATGTCTTTTTGATGTAAACCCATGCCCTTTATCTTCATATGGAAGTCCATGGTTGGTGCTTCTAATAATATTGGAAAATCTAAATTTAAATATCCTGACAACTGGTGCACAGCTAGTAGGAACTTACTCACCAGATTTACGTAGTAAGAGATATCTGGGCAAGGTACCATTTCTATGGGTGTCATGCATTTGTCTCTCTATATATATGCAATTACACTACTTACTACTGCAATTTCTACCTAAAATGCCTTCATTATTTTTTACTTATTAAAATACTCTTCATTTCTTGTAAATGAGATGGATGTAGAATCTAATTTATTTCAGAACCAATCCCCAATTTTTTACATAGGTTTGATATTTATAATCTAATTTCTTTAAAAAGCAAATCCCCAAAACCAGGGAGGAGAAATGAGACAAGGTAAGGTACAGACTTTGTCTTCTGGTTTCATCCTTTTGCCGTCTATTTACAATGACCATCTTGTCTTCACTTTGCATATTGCATGGATAGTATCTACATTCTAATCTTATTTTCTTTTCTTGGTAATATTGCAACAGATATTAGAGGCACATGATGATGAAGTCTGGTTTGTACAATTTTCACATAATGGGAAATATTTAGCTTCAGCATCAAATGATCGAACTGCAATAATTTGGGAGGTAATATTTGATATTGATCTCATAATTTACATTTTCTCTTTTCTGCTCTTCCATGTTTTAATTTGCCGCTAAAATTTTCTTCATTGCCTGTGTTTGATTTAGTCATCATACTGCAAATTCAAATCGCAGTTACAATGTTTTCCGTCATATCTCAGAACCCCCCTGTTGATCAAGACAAAAAAATTGCATTCTAACACATAAAATACGGCTTAATGCTATGAAATCAGGTGTCACTTTTTAAATTTTTTTAAATAGGTTGGAGTAAGTGGTGGACTGACTGTAAAGCATAGATTGACTGGTCACCAGAAACCTGTTTCTTCAGTTTCATGGAGTCCTAATGACCAAGAGCTCCTCACATGTGGAGTGGAGGAGGCTATTAGGCGTTGGGATGTCTCCACTGGCAAATGCATCCAAATTTATGAAAAAGCTGGTACTGGCCTAGTTTCCTGTACGTGGTTCCCATGTGGGAAATATATACTTTGTGGCTTCAGTGACAAGAGCATTTGCATGTGGGATTTAGATGGGAAAGAAGTGGAGTCTTGGAAAGGAAAAAAAACCCTTAAGATATCTGATTTGGAAATCATGGATAACGGGAAAGAGATTCTAAGTATTTGTAAATCCAATGCCGTACTGTTGTTCAATAGAGAAACAAATAATGAGAGATTTATTGAAGAGTATGAATCAATAACGGCTTTTTCCTTATCAAAGGATAACAAATTCTTGTTGGTTAATCTTTTGAATCAAGAAATACATCTATGGAACATTGAAGGCGATCCTAGGCTTGTTGGCAAGTACAAAGGTCATAGAAGTGCCCGATTTATTATCAGGTCTTGCTTTGGTGGCCTTAAGCAAGCTTTTATTGCAAGTGGAAGTGAGGATTCACAGGTATGAATCCTTAATATCATTGATCAAAATGGGAAAAGTATTTGCAAATTGAAAGGCTTGTATGTTTCTTATATAATCAAAGAATAATCGTTTCTATTTTTTAAATCTGTGTTTTATTACAAAAATTTGGTGCATGTGTAGTCTAATCATAGTTCTAGAAAATAATCACAATTTTCAAAAGTGCTCTAAAAAGTTGTGAAAATAAATGGTAAGGTGTGCCTAAAAAGGCTCATTAAAATAGACATAAAAGACCCATGGAGTGGTGTTTTTAATTTGATTGATATATACTGGACAGCTTTATAATACTAGTTGAATGAATTCAACTACAATATTGTAATGGTCAGAAACTGCTGCCTTGGCCTTCCTCTTTGTATTGTTCCAGGCCTTCAGTTTGTCAATGTAGCACCAAAGAAAATCCATATTTACTAGTTTAGTTGTGGTGTTTAGTAGATCTTCAATGAGGAATAAATAATTGTATATACAAGATGTATGTTAGATTGATAGAAATTTTGCAGCTAGTAAACTTCTTACTTTTGGATGTGAAACAATTTTATGCAGCATGTAGGATCCCTGCAATGTTATTGACACTACTATTTACCCAAGCTCTTATGATACTGAGTTGTATTGAATAACTTTGGAGAACTATTAAAGTTGAAGTTGGGTGGGTGTCTGTTTGTAGGTTTACATATGGCACAGAAGCTCAGGGGAGCTAATAGAAGCATTGCCTGGTCATTCAGGATCTGTAAATTGTGTAAGCTGGAACCCAGCAAACCCCCACATGTTAGCCTCAGCTAGTGATGACCGGACAATTCGGATATGGGGTCTAAATTGTCTGCACAACAACTACCAAAATGTTCCCAGCAATGGCATCCACCATCACTGCAATGGGGAAACTTAGATCACCAACTCATTCCAATTCATTTCTCTTTTTTTCTTCTCATCATTGCAATTCTGTAAATACCATTACCATTACCACAAGTGGACCATTCATGTCAAACATGCATCTTACTTTTCATATATCTCATAATAAATCCCTGTTTCATTAACGCCTTCCATTTTTTTTCTTTTCGATGTTTTCTTATGGTGCACTCAAGAACTTTCAAACAAATATTCCCTTTTTAATTAGATTCATGAATCGTGAGACTATTTTGTTAGTTTTACAGCGTTTACTAAATTCTCGTTTGGAGCCAAGAATCCGTGTTATTCTTTTTCTCTTCTTTCTTGACGAGGTGATCTTTTTTACTTCCTAAGTCGTGAGTTTTACGCAAAAAAAAACATTTTGTTTTTTAAAATTGTAATGCAAAACATTCCTTGCATGAACAATCAACCACTTTCTTAAATACAGACTATGGACACCAGAACCCCTAAAAATGTCAAAAAATGTAATGTAAAAGTCTATAATAATAATGGTTTTGGGAATAAAATGAAGATGTTTTGGCACATAAGAACGATTTCAAGACCGTAAAGTAAAACATAGCTGCAATCTGACTTGTTGCATTCTGGATTTTTATCCACGGGTCATGTTTGTATGCTTTTTATTTTTTGAGACAAGTAAAAACTAAATGCCAAAGAAAGTAATATTAGACATTGATATGTTTCAATAGTAATACAAAAGTAACAAGAAAAATTTATATAAAACAATTAGAAGGTGATTGATTTTTCTTTTGAAGGATTTTAGGTTTGGGTCATTCATATAAATGAAAAATAAAATAAATATTAGAAGAGATTTATTTTCATATGCAAATCCACCCAAACGAATTTCAATCAATTGTTTGAAATATAAGGGATACAAGAACATTGTTAAAAAACTTTAAAATATAATTTTTTGTCAAATTTCGAAATTAAAATCTAAAGTATAATAATAGTTGTGTCAATTTACAACATTTTACTCGACTATTTCCAATAAAAAATAAAATATTTGCAAAAGGAACAAATATACAAAAGATATATTTACCTATAGAAACAGTAAATAAAAGGAAAGAAAAAGAATGCTAAGATTTTGAATCTAGGGCACCGGGCACATTATTTAATTGAAAATAAAATATTAATCTATCAAAATATTACAATTTATATTTAACAGATTAATATCCCTCAACATAGAGTATTGTATTTATACGACCTAAAAATAAAATTGGTAAACATTATTTATTTTATACACATAGGTTTAGAAATGGAACCCTCTCATGCAAGAAGACATTTAAGGTGTAAGAATTTAAATTTTGAGAAAATGAGCAACAGAAGCTGAAACGCCAAACACAAATACAATAGGAGCTTCGCTTGCGACAACTTCTCCACTTGGATTCGTTCATTGGAAACGATGACCAACAAAAGAGAGAAGAAAGAACAGGCATTTCGCCGCCAAACCCCCCAAGTTGATGAAGTCACCAGGATTCGCATTTCCCAGATTCTGGAACAGTTCCGAGCTTCCAAAGATGAAGGTTAGGCTCCAAGATTCAATCCACCCCTTTTTTTTTTCTGCAACTGTTTCACCCTTTGATGCACAAGAATGCACACCACTGTTGTCGTTGTTCATTTCTCTTTCCCGAATGTTGCTTCTGAGTTATTGGGTGTTTTTGTTTGGATTGGATATTTGCACTTTTTTGTTGTTGTGGAGTTTGAGTTGGGTAGTTTGTGAATCACTTAAAATTTTTGTTGGAAGGATGATGATTGCATGGATGTATCCATTGATGAAATCCGGGTTTGTTTTGTTTTTCTGCAGTGTACAGGTTTGAAGCTGGTTTGTCCAACCAAGAGCGTGCTTGGGTGCATCAAATGTCCCAGAAAATGGGGTTTAGATCTAAAAGTTCTGGGTGAGTGTTAAAGTAAACTCATGTTAAATTGCACTTTTAAATCTGTAAGAATTATGGTCACAATTCTTGAATGGAATAGTTGGTAATGAAATGCTTTTGATTGGATGTTTGCTGTTTGCATATTGTGTTGTTGATATTGGACTTTTGTGTAGGCTTGGGAAGGACAGGAGAGTGTCTGTTCAAAAAATAAAAAAGAAGTCTGACACTGATAATGGGTTTGAAAATCTTCCTCATTTCACATTTTCTGAAGAGACAAAGTGGGTGCTGGGTGATTTATTTGCTCATTATCCTCCTGGTGATGGAGACTTGTGGGAGATGGTTGGAGAAAATAGTGACACTACCACTGAAAAACCAAAACAGAAGCATGATGATATTTTCAGCAGGCCCTCGATGACCAAAACTGAAATTGCTACGAGAGTGGAAGCTCTTTCTTCTAGAATTAACAACGTCTCTAACTTGAAACAGGTTAATTTTTTCTCCCTCTCCTTTCAGCTTCAGAAACATAGATGTATGAGTTTTGTTGGAAAACCTATATGAATTTTATTGTTTGAAAGTTGACTTTGAGCTAACAGAACTGAACATTATTTCACTAGTAATAAAATGGTGCAACAGCTAGGAGTGAGTGGGTTTACATATTCTTTGAATTTGGACTTAGAGACTAACTTAGTGTTACAAAATTGGATTGTAAGGTGAGAACAACCCGGGTCTTACAAGCATTACTTATGTGTTATCTGTAGCTGATGTCCGATTTTAACCCTCTAACAGTCAACGTTTTGGTAGCTCTACGATATGATGCTTCATTCAGTCATTTTGGGTCAGCTCTATTGTTGGTAGTCCTTTCTGAGACATTGAAAAAGAAGCCTGGCAATGCAGGTGGCCTAACAATAGATATATGATAGTTTTTTATACCATCTTAAAATTTGGGTTTAGGATCTAACTGAACACCTAGGATCTTGAAATGGCTCTGTGGGATAAATCTTGGTTAATAGATCAACCAATAGAAACGCTAAAGGGGCTTATGCTATAGCTGCAAGACAATCCAGCTTCTTCTTGATGAAGTGTTGGTCCTCTGTACGTGTTGTGTCCTGTCATTAAGGGTTATGTTGTGTGCCATATTAATGCTGATTTATTATCACAAAATAGCTTTATAGGAGTTTCAATTTTTCCTGAGTTGTAAAAGTACAATTTTCATCTATAATAGCTCTCAAACCCTTTTACTTAGGTTGAAATTTTTCCTCCACACTCAACCTTGCAACAATATTTTGATTTTTTGCTTCTCCATGTGGCCAAGTTACCACTAATATTGGAGGGATCAGATAGGGTTGAAATAGGCTGGTGAGATATTAGAAAGTCTAGTCTAACTTATTGAAAGTCTATTTTGCAATAAGGTCTTGAAATAAGGCATAAGTATATATCCTTTAATAAACTTATAGGCTTGACCTTTTATGTATGTCAACATGCTTGATATTTGAAGTGGTGAATAAATAAGTATATGATTTCAATACATAATACAAAATTTAATGTAATAATAATATTAAGTAAGATTTAATATTTACCTGTACTTAAATATGTTCACCTATTGCCCTTTAAGACTTTTTGAATGACATAAAGTCTGAACTTTTCTCCCAATAGGTACTTAACCTATTTTCTCCCCTTTTCCTCTAGACAAAGGGTGGAAGAAAATCATTGATTAATCCTGCAACACAACATAATGATGTTTCTCTATTATTCCTCTTACACTGTATGTATAGCCTTAGCAAAGGAATAGTCTTGTTATCAACTCATTTGTTTGGTTTCCGTTTTTTCAGATCACTGGAGATAGATCTAAGCTTCCAATTGCATCTTTCAAGGATGCAATTACATCAACTGTTGAATCTCACCAGGTTAATTTAAAAAATTTCTTTGTAATTTTTGCTTTGCATATGCATCTACTTGGTATAGCTTGGGTGCTGATTGCACTATGATTTAGCTTTATGATTCACATTGACATGTTATATACATCAAATAACATGGTTGAGAAAGATTTTAGTTTTACTGCATTTCTACACATCAATTAAATTTAATTTGCATATTAGATTTTTGTTTGTGTTTTGGTCTTAATATTTCCTTCCATGTGTTTCAAAGCAGGTAGTTCTCATATCTGGTGAAACTGGTTGCGGAAAGACTACGCAGGTTACCAACTCTTTGCCTTGTCTTTATTGTGATACGGCTACATTTACATGTAATTTGTTTGCGACTGTTTCTAGATAATAATCTTTTGGTCATGTATTGATGTTTTTATGATTGGTCCTTTTAGTATGCTTGTGAATTGTGATACGAATTTGCACCCACATTTCCATTTTTACATTAATGCACTTGCTTTTTTATCCCCAATTTAAACTAATTGGCTCATGCTTTGATAATTGTACACACTGATAATTACTTGATGCTTTGTGATTTTGGGTTTCACCCATCTGGTAATTCCATCTTTGTATATGGACCAAGGTCTTTTAACAATCTATGCCATGCATTTATCTTTCTACTTTTTTGTTGTCCTATTTTAACTTTATATTAAACATTATTCAGGTTCCACAGTTTATTTTGGATCATATGTGGGGTAAGGGAGAGGTATGTAAAATAGTTTGTACTCAGCCTCGGCGGATCTCTGCAACTTCAGGTGTGCAACTCTTTCGGATTTCGGACCTAATTTTTAATCTTTATTTTTAAGTCTCAATTGAGATTTGTCTCCTTCTGCTGTTTCTATGTATAGTTTCTGAGAGAATCTCCACTGAGAGAGGAGAGACTATTGGAGAAAATGTGGGATATAAGGTAATTTTATGTTTGTTTCTTTGGTTTAGTAATGGTACTGTGAACATTGATCTCTGTTATCATAATAAAACCATTTTTTTGCATTTGTGTGTTACACTCTCACAATGCACCTTGTTTTATCGGGACTGAGAAGGAAATGCAAGATGTCATCAGTAGCGAAGTATGAGTGTTCTTGTTATTGTCTCGATCAACAGATATCTTTTTTGTTTCCCCGTATCTCTATCTTTCTTACATAGAATTATGCCTTTTCCCCCCTTCAACATTCATTATACTGTGTTGGTTTATGCCTATCCCTTTTGAAGCTACTGGTTGCCTTGCTTCTTAGCGAACATTATTAGCTTTTCTAGTAGTTTACATCTCATGAACGCATAATTCTATCTCTTACATTTTAAACAAAAAATCCAGATACGGTTAGAAAGCAGAGGGGGAAGACAATCATCAATTGTGCTATGTACTACTGGAGTGCTATTAAGGGTGTTGGTTTCCAAAGGTTCCCGTTCGTCAAAGATAGGGCACATGAAGGATGACATTTCTGGAATCACTCACATAATTATGGTACTTGTAAATTACTTTCTATCTTCAGCAAGAGCATAAACGTGTGGTACTTAATCTTTGGTAAATACTTCACGTTTTTATTTCTTCCATATCACATTTTCATATATTGAACTATTTGAATGGTCAAAAAATTGGTTATTAGGTATGACGGGTAAGTTCTAAGATAAATTGTGTAATTGAAACTTTGAACTAACTGGAAAAATCTGTTAGAATCTGAAACATTGTTTTTGAAATTGTTGTAAAATTAGGAGCTATTTGGTTGGAGAAAATGTGTTTTGTTTTGATTTTCTGTTTTAGCTTTTAATTAGAAAAATGTCACATTGTTTTCACTTAGTGTTCTGCTTTCAGAACTTTGTATAGGAAACCGAGAAAACAGAAAATAATAAAAAATGGTTTTCAATGTTTCTATAAAAACTTTTGATGGAAAAAATAAAACTATTTGACATTTTTGTTCTTATAAGTGAAAACAAAAAATATTTTTTCAAACCAACAGTCCCTTGATTTGCAAAGCTTCCTAGTAATTTTATGGCAAATTGGCTTCAACTTTTGAAGAAATTCCCTTTTCTTTGAGTGAAGTTACGATCCCACTGCTCATCAATGATGATGTGACCATGATTGGCCATTATATGGTGAAAGCAATGTTATTAGACTTAAACTGGCCATCGACTTAGTTAATGCTCAGTCATTGGGTCACTGGTATAATCACATTAACTAATATATACTTCAAAAATTTGAAAGCATTTATAGCCTATGATTTCTTATTTTGAAAGATTGTAAAAATTTCTTACTACTTTAAAAAATCACAAAAAGAATAAAAAAACGCATGAGCACACTGGTTCTCTTAGAAACCCTCAGGGTCATTGGTTAATTTGGACTGGTTCAATTGGTCAAGTTTCCTCTTAGCCTGAAAAACCACCCGAGTCAAGCCAAGCCACATTGATTCTATAACATCTCCAATCCAATAATTAATATAGTCCAGTTATATCACCATTTCCCAGTTGTATTTTTAGCAGCTTGCCCAAACCCATTTTTATGATAACATTGGGTGAAATGAAAGTATTAAAACTTGATATTGTTTAAGTACTTATAAAACTAGAAAAGTGAGTTGTTTAAGTACTTATAAAATTAGAAAAGTTATCACAGATTGAATTATTGCATATTGTTAGAAGTTTTATGTGAACAATTATAAAGTAGTTACTAAATAGTGACTGTAACTACATGAACTAGATCAGACTTAAAATAAATGATTTTTCAGCAATGGGTATCCACAACAAGGCCGTGATAGATGTTATACAGGGGAAATGAACTTTGAAACTTTCATGTTATTCTCAAAGACTTTTGGAAGAGTCGGAAGTGAATTGAAATGTCTCATATATTATCTCTTCTAAATCTTGGCATGTGATTCATGTTCTGCACATACTTTACCTGGAAAGTATACCTTGGAATATATAAAGCATATCCTGTGTATACCCCTGCAAAGTAGGCATTGCAAACTGAGGTGACATTCATTTTTGTTCAGGACGAAATTCATGAAAGGGATCGATACTCTGACTTCATGTTGGCAATCATCAGGTATACAATTAAAAAGAACCTTTTGGCCTTTAATCTCTTGTGTGATGTAGTTAATACAAATGTATAAAATGCATGTTGCATAAGTGCGGGGAAAGTTGGGCTGTAGGTTAAGCTTATTTGAGATATTTTGCACCTAATAGCATAAGCTGTTTTGGGTAGTGTTGAGTTAGTCCTTAACGAGCAAAAATGCCTTTTTCTAAAAGGTATGTGGCAACAATAACATCCATGTTATGTTTAATTTTCCCTTCTCAGAGAAAAAAGATAATAAAGAAGATTACTTGCCTGAGAGGTCTGTCTTGTTTTTGAACTGATATCTCTGATTTTTGCTAACCCAAATGCAGAGACATGCTCCCTTCATATCCTCACCTACGTCTGGTCAGTTCAAATTTATTACATTTATACATATTTTTGTCTCTATTTTCTGCCTATGGTGAAGTGCTTATTTAGTTTATAATAATGTTATTTTCCATTTTTAACCAATATTTTTAACCTTCTGCTGCTTTGATATTACAGATATTAATGAGTGCCACCATTGATTCTGTGAGATTTTCTGATTACTTTGGGGGCTGCCCAATCATAAGTGTCCCGGGATTCACTTATCCGGTAGTTATATTGTAGCAGATTGTAATCAACTAATACTTTGTTACATTGTACTTACTACAATCTCTACCCCATCTTTCTTCAGGTCAAAACTTTCTATTTGGAGGACGTACTTTCTATCGTAAAATCTAAGAATGATAATCATCTTGATAGTACCACATGCAGTACTTCTATAAACACTAGTCAGCTAAGTGAAGAAGAGAAGCTTTCTATGGATGAAGCTATTAATTTGGCTTGGTCTAATGATGAGTGGGACATACTATTAGAGTTGGTTTCTTCTGAAGGAACCCCAGAACTCTTCAATTACCAACATTCTTTAACTGGCATGACTCCATTAATGGTGTTTGCTGGGAAGGGTAGAGTGGGTGATATGTGCATGCTCTTATCTTGTGGGGCAAATTGCTATTTAAAGGCCCAGGATGGAATGACTGCACTGGAGATTGCTGAAAGGCAAAACCAACCAGAAGCAGCTCAAATATTGAAGAAGCACTTAGACAATGGTTTTTCCAACTCCACAGAAGAGAATAAGCTACTTGATAAATACCTGTCAACAGTCAACCCAGAACTTGTTGATGTTGTTTTGATAGAGCAGCTGATAAGAAAAATATGCATTGATTCGACAAATGGAGGGATCCTTGTTTTTCTTCCGGGCTGGGATGAAATAAAAAGAACACGTGAGAAATTGTTTGCATCATCTTTTTTCAAGAATTCCTCAATGTTTATGCTCATATCTCTACATTCAATGGTTCCAAGCATGGAACAAAAGAAGGTTTTTAGGCGCCCACCCCATGGTTGCCGCAAAATTGTACTATCAACAAATATTGCTGAAACAGCTATCACCATTGATGATATAGTGTATGTCATAGACACTGGACGAATGAAGGAAAAAAGTTATGATCCTTATAACAATGTGTCAACTCTTCAGTCATCTTGGATTTCAAAAGCAAGTGCTAAGCAGCGAGAGGGACGTGCTGGCCGCTGTCAACCTGGAATAAGCTATCATCTATACTCAAGGACTCGAGCAGCTTCCTTACCAGATTTTCAGAATCCAGAAATTAGGAGAATACCTATTGAGGAGCTTTGTCTGCAGGTATTCCATCTTTCCTGATTTGTAACTCATAATCTTGGTGCTTGTTACTGAATGATAAAATGGTAAAAAGTTCTCTGGTATCCCCCCCGTAGAGTGTAAACATGAAAATTTAGCAAATGGAAAAATTTAGTAACTCTGTAATGCTTAATTCAAACATGTTTTTTTTAAGGAATTCTTTTGTGCAAAATTTGTAAGGTTTTTGGAGGAGAAAATAGTGGAGGGTCTTGTTGCATTGTTTGATGAAATTGGTGTCTATGATATTTGGTGCCTAACCTTAAGGTTGAAAAGATATGTATCTAGTTTTGGAAGGATTTTGACGCCGCATTGTATATGTGATTTGGTTGTTACTTTTTAGATTAGATGAAGCAGTTACACTCATTTACTGAAGGTCAAGGGGTACTCCAACTCATTATTTCTGATTTGAAAATCAATTTGAATAAGTTTTAAACCTGACTGAATTTAGTTTTGAACAAGTATATTTTTATATAGGTTTGTTACCAGTTTCATCTTGTAGAAATTTAAATTAGTTTTGAAAGTACACAAACACCCTCCTAAGGATGTGCTTTTTTTTTTTTTTTGTTGCACAAGCAAGGTGTCAATGGCCATATATGAAAATGAAACCAGACAAAAATTTTGCCCTCACGTTAGATTTCTTTCTCTCTATTGTGACAGGTAAAGTTGCTAGATCCAAATTGCAAAGTAGAAGAATTTCTAGGCAAGACGCTAGATCCTCCAGTTTTTGAGTCCATACGCAACGCCATTATAATTCTTCAAGAGATTGGGGCATTTTCAAATGATGAAAAACTCACCAAACTAGGGGAGAAGCTTGGTTCTCTTCCTGTTCACCCATCAATCTGCAGGATGCTTTTTTTCGCTATATTGATGAACTGCCTCGATCCAGCTTTAACCCTCGCCTGCGCATCTGAGTATAGAGATCCATTTACACTTGCAATGTTACCTGAAGATAAAAAGAGAGCCGCAGCTGCCAAATCTGAGCTTGCTTCTCTATATGGGGGTTGTGGTGATCAGTTTGCTGTATTGGCTGCATTTGAATGCTGGAATAATTCAAAGAAAATGGGTCTAGAAGCACGATTTTGTTCTCAGTATTTTGTGTCTTCAAGTGCCATGCATATGTTATCTGGCATGCGCAGGCAACTTCAAGCGGAACTAATTCGAAATGGGTTTATCCATGAAGATGCTTCAAGTTACAGTGTGAATGCACATGACCCTGGTGTGCTCCATGCGGTTTTGGCAGCAGGATTATATCCAATGGTTGGGAGATTTATACCAAATAAAATTGGAAAAGGGTATATAGTTGAAACATCAAGTGGTGATAAAGTTCGGTTGCACAATCATTCTACAAATTTCAAGTTGTTATTCAAGAAAAAATTAGATCACACTTTAATTGTGTACGATGAGATTACTCGTAGTGATGTGGGTATGAACATAAGGAACTGCTCAGTTGTTGGACCACTTCCACTTTTGCTGCTTTCAACAGAGATTGCTGTTGCTCCAGGTGAAGAAAATGACCATGGGGATCAGGATGATGCAGGAGGGAGTGAAGATGAAGTTGGAAGTGAAGATGGGATGGAGGTTGATGCTAAGTCCGGTGGAGGTGGAGGCGGAGGCCGTGAGGATAAGTTGATGTCTTCTCCTGGTAACACGGTTAAAGTAATCATGGACCGTTGGCTTTATTTTCGTTCAACAGCAATCGATGTTGCTCAGCTATACTGCTTGAGAGAGCGATTATCAGCAGCAATTTTATACAAAGTAAATAACCAAATTGTTTTTCTCTTTTTGTGATTTATTCATGTCATTTCTGTTCAAATAACATTCTTGACACATTAATTTATATTCTTTAGGTGACACATCCAAGGAATGATCTTCCTCCCATCATGGCGGCTTCTTTGCATGCCATAGCTTGTATTTTGTCTTGTGATGGGTGCATTGGTATGCCAGCAATTTCAGAAGGCGTGGACACACTAACCACTATGGTAAATGCAACAACCTTAGGCAAGCCAGCATCTAGGCGATTTGGTAAGAGACCAAAAGGATCCCTTGCAGAGCTTATGAATTATGATGCTCGCCAAAACTCTGGGCCTTCTAAAGCCTAGGAACACAACTGGGATCCACTTTCTCACAATAACAGTTCAAAGGCAAGTTGATTGAATGTTCAGTGTTGAAAGAAGCTTATATCGAATACAAAATCCTAACAGTGAAAATTAAAACTGCGTTCAGCTTATATAGAGGACAAATCTTGACAGTGAAAATTTCAGTTAGAAGATATCCTTCTTGTTCATTGTGCAAACAATGGTATGCGATGAAGTGTCGTAACGAAAAATCTTGGTTCGCAGATGTTTTTGTGTTGGATTCCTGACACAGTTGAGGGGTCATTTAAAGTTGAAGTTTGGTGGTTCACTAGTTCCCTCGCTTTGTATAATCAGTCAAATTTTGTAAATACTAGCCATCCTCAACACTTGTTAAATTCTAGTGCAAACGTTTAACATGAGTAGAATTTAGAGTAGCTAATGAAACCATTTATTACAAAATCAAATGAGGAATTGGCAATTCCAGCCCAAATATATACAACTTCTTTCTACATGTAGTAGTATGAATTGGCTTTGTTTTCTTTGCTGCTCATACTAAAATCTAAAATTTATATACTTTCCACAGTGGAAGTCAGGAAAATAAAGTCTGTTTTTCAACAGCTGACCGTGTTGATGTCTCCACAAAATTAAAGCAAACAAGAAAATGACGTTGAGCATCCCTGCATATTTGACCCATTCATCAACATGGTTACGTCTTTCAATTAGCCTCAAAACAGATTTTGATATCCCCACCCTGTTGAAAACATCCAATGTTTTTGTGTGCACTCTGCACCAAAATATAAATCAAACGCAATGCACAGCAACGTAAGTGAAAGAATACCAAAAATTTGGATTTTCTACTAGTATTTTTTGTGCTTCTATCATGAGTCCAAGTTATATTGATTTTTGACATTTTAAAATATATTAATATCAATGCACCACTAATCATTACTATAATTAGCATCTTTAAAAAAGGCCCGGACATTAATTATTGAATTTATCTTACTACCGAGAATAACATTAAAAAATACAACTTTTTTTTTTCACAAAAACAAAAAAAGCTGCACTAAAAGTATCAAAACCAACTAAATCTAGATGAAGCAATTAACAAATGAAAATTGGAAGGGTGGGTGAGAGCTGCAATACTGGGTTGAGATTTTGAGAATGAATAGTGTAGTGGTGAGAATTGGTTTCAATTAAAGAAAACTACAGAAAGGAAATAGTTAATATGTCAATATTTTGGAACATATAAAAATAGAAGAAAAAAAAAGCAACCATAACATAGATAGTAGTTAGGCAATTACTACCATGTAAAATTTCTGAAAAAGGAAAACCCCAGAAAAGAGAAAATATCATAGCTAAACCTGATCAGGTATCCTAGTACTGTTTGGTGTCATATCTTGGAGGCTATTGTGCCTATTCTCATGTGTTGATGAGTTAAGGGAAATGAGGAAGATTTACCTTCAATCGTTCTCTTTGTCCATATATTGCTGAGAGGATGGCTTCCCCAACTAGCATTTTTCCAACTCCCGAACAGAGCCATCCATGGATGGACATTGCTTGTGCCTCCTCATCAAAAATTCTCAAAACATGACTGGAATCCCAATTCTAGCTCATGGAAATTAACAAGATCAGTTATGTAACAATGCTAAAGAAATGCTGAATCACTACTCCAGAATGTCACACCCAGCAATTGCACACAGCTCGTTCCAGAACTTCCGCTCTCTCTTTAGCTTCCAACATCCGTTTCTGATTCCTTCAGTAATATTTATCCAAACATTCTCTCAAGGAATCAGCCTCTTCAGCTATCTGTTCCACTTTTCTGCACAACAAGGAGAGTCACAAACTGAATATCTTGCAACTAAACAAACAAATCGTACAAACAGAAACAGCTTGATGTTGTTACAGTTTCTCAATTTCACTGCCAAACATACATTACAGATTATATGCATTGCAATTTTGACAACAAATTTCATACATAAAATATCTTGTTTATAAAATTTTGATCACTCGCGTGCGTCAGCATCACGACATGCAAATTATTAGCAAATGTGTTTAGAAACGGAAATGTGAGTGAATTTGATGAAGTTGATGAACCTTATCCAGAGATCACGTTCGGTTTTGGCAGCGACGCTGCGGCAAAAACGATCCATCTGGACGCAGAGGGATTGGATCTTAGTGATGTCGATGTAGACGGCAAATGAGAGGTCGGAGGAGGACTGCTCCGACCGCTACACGCGCTCCAAGCCGTCGCGTATCTTCACCAATAGCTTTTTCGCGCTTTGGTAAATATCCGATAACGTTCCTCCGCCTCCTTCCACGGCGGTCGTTGTAGAAAGAAACCGGGACGCCAAATTTCGGACACGTTAAAGGTCGCAGCAACCCGGAAATAAACCGGGTACGGGTCGGATCGTTAAATTGTTTGTGAAAATTAGTTTGAAGGCAAATTCTTAATGCGGGTGGTACCGGTCGGATCCTGGACGACCGAGGGAATGATTTAATAATATAAGATAGTAAACATGTGGCAAGAAAATAGTTATAGTTAATGTTGAATGAGTCAAAGACACGGTTAATGTTGAATAAGTCAAAGACACGTCGAAACACGTTCTCATAACATCCGGAAATCACTATACACAACCTAGAAACCACTACACATGTCTTGGCAACCGGTTATCTGTCCCCACACGAGTGTGAAGGCCCAAGTCAACCTATAAAAGGGACTTCCGAAAGGGGGAAAATGTATGTTTTTGATATCCTAAGAGACTAGACCAATCACTAACACTAACTTGAGCGTCGGAGTGTAATCGCAGGTACCCCGCCAACCAGACGAGCGCATGCGCGAAGGAGAAAGAAGTTGAGGAATTAGGGAGTTACTCGCACGACAACAAATTGTGTATCAACGTGGATCAATATTACTCTGTCCTAACATCCACACAGGTACAATTGGCGCCCACCGTGGGGACCGAGTAATCTCTTTTTCCCAGACATAAGGATTTCAACAAGCAAAAATGATTTCAGCAGTGAACAACACCAGCAATGACAACACAACAGAAGAACAAATGATGATGCTCAAAACCCTTCAGACTCGGATGCAGGAATTGCTTCAGAAAGGAGTTACAAACTAGTTGCGTCATGAGGAGGATCGACATAAACAGGAAGAAGAGCGACAACGACAAGAGGAAATGGCTCAGCTAAAGGAGCAGAATAAAAGGCTACTCGAACGGCTTGAGCAATCCGAACGAGAGGGACACTCTCGCGCACGAACGCCACCTCCACATCAATCTGGAACAAAAGTGCCAACCTAGGTCGTACAACACACATCACTTGCCCCCTTGCCCCCCACACCCACCAAAGCATCAAGTATGTAGCTCCAGGCAAAGTAGCAAACCCAATAGGTCATCCCTTCACAGATGATATCATCGTTACACCTCTTCCCAATAAGTGGAGAGGTCTAACCATGAATCTTTATGATGGCTCCACCGATCCGAACGAGCACTTAAACATTTTCAGAACACAAATGACCCTATATACTGTTGATCAAACGGTGTGGTGCAAGGTTTTTCCCACGTCATTAAGAGAGGGACCCCTTGGATGGTTTACCGACCTTCCACCAAACTCCATAACCAATTTTGATGTTTTGGAATTGAAATTCACCACTCAATATGCTACGACTAGACCCCATCGTACATCCTCCATGTCTCTCCTTAATGTTAAGTAAGAAAGAGGAGAATCATTGAGAGCTTTTATGGACAGGTTCAACAAGGTATGTATGGGAATCAAGAATCTAAATCCTGACATAGCGATGCACCACTTGGTCTCGGCCATACTGCCGGGACGATTCACAGAAAGTCTTATCAAACGACCACCATATAGCATGGACAAATTAAGAACAAGGGCGACTAAGTTCATGCAAATAAAAGAACACGTTGACTACCACAGGAAGACACAGGTTGAAAATACAGAGAAAAATAAGGGGACTCGTCCTCCCATGGTGATGGCCGACCGAGATCGGTATCGCTCTAACAGAGGTCCCCACTTCCATAATTACACCCCTTTGAAGGTACCTAGAGGAAAGATTCTGGACGAAGCCTTACAAACCGAGTTGATCTCGACATTAAAACAAACACAAACACCGCCCAATGCGGATACAGCTAAGCGTTGCCAATATCACCGTAACTACGGTCATACGACTGAGGGTTGTCAAGCGTTGAGGGACAAGATAGAAGAACTTGTTCAAGCCGGCCACCTCTGCAAGTTTGTGAAAACAACCATGTCTGCACCGCGGTCGCCCCAGCGCGACATTGATTATTCCAAAGATAAAGAACGTTCTGGATGAAGAGACGACCAAAACTGCGACGACCATCGCCGCACGAGTTGTAGAAAACGAAGTGAGAGTCCAGTCAGACAGACGCGACCTCGAAGTGAAAGCCCTGAATGCAGAAGTCGAACCAAACAAAGAGTTTGTGAGGTTATCAACACCATTGTCGGACCAGTGTCGCTCGGCATACCTCCTCAAGAGGTTAATTATATCGCAGGCGGTTTCACAGGTGGAGGATGCTCTAATTCCGTCAGAAAAAAACATCTCAAAGCAATTTAGTTCGTCCATTCAACCTCCACACATCGACGACCGCACATACCACCAATCACGTTCAAGGACAACGACTTCACCGCAATTGACCCCGCTTAGGACGACCCCATGGTCATTACGGTGGAGATAGATAAGTTCGATTGCTAAAGTCCTAGTGGATCAAGGTAGCTCGGTCGACATCCTATACTGGGAAACCTTTAAAAAGATGAAAATTTCAGAAGCAGAGATACAACCTTACAACGAACAAATAGTCGGATTTTCGGGGGAGCGAGTAGATACTCGAGTGTATATCAATTTATTCACCACTTTCGGTGACGACTATCTCAGTAAAACTATCAACGTCTGATACCTGCTGGTCAATGCCAACACGTCTTACAACATATTGCTCGGTCGTTCGTCCATTACAGGTTGAAAGCTATCGTTTCCACTCCTCATTTGGCCACGAAATTTCCCTCCGTCAATGGAGACATTGCTACGGTACATGTCGACCAAAAAACTACGAGAGAATGCTATGTCGCTAGTCTGAAGGTCGAACCAACCAGACAATTGTATATAACTACGAACAACCGATCCCCAAGTAGAAGAAGCCGGTCACCAAAAAGGCGCTCCAGGGGAAGGGGTTATGGAAGACACTTGGTTGCTCTCGTCAACCTAGATCCTCGGTTGGACGATCCTCGCGTGGAGGCTGGAGAAGACCTTCAACCCATATTCCTTCGCGATAAGGGCCGCAAAACACACATGGGGACATCCCTTAAACAGGACGACCGGGAGACTATCGGTAAGACGCTAATAAAAAATGCTGACCTTTTTGCTTGGACTGCTGTAGATATACCTGGGGTAAAACCCGATGTTATCACTCATCGCCTATCCGTGTTTAAAGAGGCTAGGCCGATCGTCCAGAAGAAAAGGAAGTTGGGTGAAGAGCGGCATAAGGCCGCTCGAGAAGAAACTGATAAATTGGTGCAGGCTGGATTCATTCAGAAAGCCCACTATACAACATGGTTGGCTAACGTGGTAATGGTCAAAAAATCAAATGGTAAATGGAGAATATGTGTAGATTACACATACCTTAACAAAGCATGCCCGAAGGATTCGTACCCTCTACCCATCATCGACCGACTAGTCGACAGAGCAGCCGGCCATCAAATCTTAAGTTTTCTCGATGCGTACTCGGGATATAATCAAATCCAGATGCATCACCGTGACAGAGAGAAAATAGCATTTAGAACGGACTCCGACAACTTTTTCTATGAGGTCATGCCGTTCAACCTAAAAAATGTTGGAGCTACTTATCAACGCTTGATGGACTACGTTTTCCATGACATGATCGTGCAGAACGTGGAGGTATATGTTGATGATATTGTTGTTAAATCTGACTCGTGTGAGCAACATATTTCAGATTTGAAGGAAGTTTTTCAAGCCCTGCGCAAATATCGCATGCGTCTAAACCCTGAAAAGTGTGCGTTCGGCGTAGAAGGTGGAAAGTTCTTAGGTTTCATGCTTACCCATCGGGGCATAGATGCAAATCCTGAGAAGTGTAAGGCTATTACAGAAATGCGAAGTCCTAGTGGACTCAAAGAAATCCAACGGTTAATCGGTCGACTCACTTCTTTGTCTCGATTCGTACCAAAGCTCGTCGAACGAACAAGGCCCATTATAAAGTTGTTGAAGAAGACAACCAAGTTTGAATGGACGGCCGAATGCGAACAAAATTGTCTTCAACTAAAGGCATTTCTAACATCTCCTCCAGTTATCCAAAAACTGAACGCACGAGAGCCCATCATAGTTTATCTTGCTGTTTCCAACAAAGCGGTAAGTTTAGTCCTTGTGCAAGAAATAGAAGCAGAAGAACGACTGATATATTTTGTTAGCCGAGTCTTACATGGCGCGAAAATCAGGTACCAAATGGTCGAGAAAGTCGCATTGGCGTTAATCATCACCGCATAACGGATGCGAATGTACTTCCAGAATCATCGGGTGATAGTTAAAACTAACTACCCCATTATGAAGATTCTCACTAAACACGACTTAGCCGGACGAATGATAGGTTGGGTGATTGAATTATCAGAGGTACACGGGTAAATTCCCTATCTAGCACCATTTACACTTTTATTTCCCCATCTAGCACCCTTTTGTTTTTATTTCCCTATCTAGCATCCTTTTATTTTTTATTTTCCTATTTAGTACCATTTCAAAAATAAATAAAAAATTAAAAAATTTGATAATTTTAATTTTGAATGCTTTAAAAAATAAATATTTTTAATGTTTAAAATAGTTAGAAATGTAATTAATGAATAAAGAAATGATTTTTTACAAAATAAAAATAAAAAGTAATAAATTTAAAATGTTTAGTTTAAAATTATTTTTTAAGAATGAAGAAAATAAAAAATTAAACCCTACAACAACATAAAAGTTGAATTTATAAACATAAATTGGTATTTAATTTTATTATTATTGATGATGTAATCATGTTAATTTCAAGTAAAAAATACAGGACATAATTATAAAAAAACCAGAGTCAATTGGTATTAATTAATAGTGGACACACAAATAATATTGAAGTGTCTACCTTAAATGCAAAATCCTAAAAAAAAATTAATGCAAATGTTACACTTAATGCTTAAAAATGAGAAGAAAAAAAGAAAAAATAAATAAGTCTAGAAAATAAAAACAGCAACAATAAAATAAAAACAAAAATAAAAAATAAATAAAGAATCACAGGAAAATAATAACTAAAAACATAAAAGATATAAAATAAAAACAAAAATAAAAAATAAATAAAGAATCACAGGAAAATAATAACTAAAAACATAAAAGATATAAAATAAAAACAAAACAAAATAAGATAAAGATAAAAGATATAAAAAAAATTCAAATAAGATAAATATAAGAGATATAAGGCGATACTAAATAAGTATATGTTGATCATAAAAAGGAAAATAAATGAAAGATGATCATTCATTTAATATTTTCTTCAATGGTACATTAAATAGTTTGTGTGAAATGAAACATAATTAATGACGAGAAGTGCACAATCCAATAATGTTGGGCAGGTTTTTAGGTTCTTTATGTGTGTCCTGGTGTTTGACAATATAAACATTTTTTTGTTCGATCATGTTGTTCTCTTATGTACATATCAATCCTTATTCAACTTGGTTTTTTAATAATTATGTCATGTATTTTTTACTTTAAATTAACATGATTACATCATCAATAATAATAAAAATAAATACTAATTTATATTTATAGATTCAACTTTTATGTTGTTTTAGAGTTTAATTTTTTATTTTCTTCATTCTAAAAAAAAAATTTAAACTAAACATTTTAAGTTTATTACTTTTTTTTTTATTTTGTAAAAACTCATTTCTTTATTCATTAATTATATTTCTAACTAATTTAAACATTAAAAATATTTATTTTTTAATGCATTCAAAATTAAAATTATCAAAAAAAATTTAAATTTATTATTTTATTTATTTATTTTTGAAATTGTGTTAGATAGGAAAATAAAAAATAAAAGGGTGTTAGATAGGGAAATAAAAACAAAAGGGTGCTAGATAGGGAAATAAAAGTTTAAATGGTGTTAGATAGGGATTTTACTCTCTTACTGCACCAATTTTTTTTTTAAAAATTTAAACTTAAAAATATGTTTTTAAAATTCAAATCTAAAAATTTATTCCGGAAATGAGGGTATGCAAGTATTTTTTTGTCTATATTTTTTTTTATTTAAGATCATTTTTATTGTTTTGTAAGAATATTTTCGACATTCATATTACGAAGTGGACTTTAAGTCTAACTCAACCCCATAATACCAGTTCATGAGATTGAGGTTTGCACCCACTTATATACAATGAAAAACTCTAATATCTAGTCGATATGGGATCTCCAATATTTTTGAATATTTGTATTTGTTCTAATTTTTTTATCTTATACAATATCATCAAATGTCTTAGTTTCCCGACATATTATGTGATTTTTTTTATTATAACTTACTAAGGAAGTTAATAATATATTTATAGGAAATAATGCGTAAAATAAATCATCAGTTATTAAAATATAGGAAATATTTTACAAAACATTAATATGAAATTAAATCTTATATTAATAATTAATAATTAAAATAAAGTTTAGGAACATAATATTTTTTTTTATAATATGATAAATCTAACTGAACCAATCTCATTAGAGGTAATTCATAAGGACCTAATACCAACCTAATCACTCTAGATTCCGCACTGAAAAATACTTAACCAAGTCAATTAATTACAATCAAAGTTAATTAATTACAAGTAAACTATGTGAATTGGTTGTTAATAGTTTGAAGCCTATAAGAACGAGATCATACTTGATTTGTTTTCCTTTAATCAGTAACAATAAATTAATTAATATTATATTAAATATTTTGTATGTTTTTGTATTGAGTGTAAAACCATATCAATTGGATTGGATTGACTAGACATCATATTTTAGCGAGTGAGATTAATTAGTGTGTCCCCTCTATAATATCTATTTAAAAGATCTTTATGTTTGTAATAAAATTATAAAAAAAATATAAATCTAAATTAATTAACCGTAGATTACAGATTAACAACCATATTATATTAAATTTTATATTATTTATTTTCTACAGTTAATTTATAATTATGTGTTATTTCCGTGTGTTTTTTTTTCCATCAGTTTGAATTCATATACACAAGTTTTTTCTAGCTAACCTTGCTGGATTGAAAGCGACGGATGGTAGATATGTTATCTGCAATATGCAATAATTAACTCATACATACATAATGTCAAACACATTAATTCACTATAACCCATTATTTCTCTTTTTTCTAAACCTGTAAGTTACCTATTTCTCATAACTAAACATTCTTAGAGAAAATTAATGGGAATAACTCATTTTTGCTCGTGTGATCTAACCAATCTTATATTGAATATATCTATCTTATATTGTAATTTGTCAAAATATAATGAATATATAATTTTTCAAAAATAGAATAATCTTATTTATTTATATAAGAATGTATAGTTAATTATTGCATATATTTCTCCTAGTATTATGTTAACAAATTTCGTATATTTTTTAAATAATAAAGTAGAGAATATAAACAAATTATCTTTTAGAAATAACAATTATAGTCAAGGTCTAATAATTAATTATATAATTAGATATGCCTAAAAAGGTTTTATGTTAACAATACATATATAAATTAAATTATATAAAGTTGCTTGTCCCATTAAACATACGAAGTTAGTAAACTGAGACTGAAATGCATGCTTATAACAAAATTTAAGTAGTCTTTGTTATTGAACATTTCAAGTTTTGTATAAATTATTTTATACTCTAATAAATATGTTCTTCAATATTTAAAGGTTTAACTCTACTAATATGTTCTTCAATATTTAAAGGTTTAACTCTACTAATAAAGTGAATAATCATGATAAACTAAATAATCTTATTTGTTAATGAAAATCAACCCTTAATATTTCTAACCATACATGATTTTATATATATATATATATATATATATATATATATATATATAATCATCGATAGTTGATTTTCTTTTCAACGATGTATTAGTGATTATATTTAGTAAAGTTGATTAAGTTTTCGTTGAATCGTATTGAAGAAATATGGAATTGAATTAGGAAGTTGAAAAATGGTTTGATGGTAGCTCATGTGGGGACGAATAACATGCATACGCGGAAACACAAAATTCAGTAATAGTTTTTCAAATTTAAGAACTAAAATTCGATTTTGACTAAGTTGAAAAACACATAAATTATCAACATGGTCGTTTAACAAAGTTCATACTATTTATGTTACTTTCTGAATCCAAGAAAACCATAAACCAATGTTCCTAAAACATTATACGCAACACAAGTAGTGGGAATGAAGAAATCAAAACCTAATTTTTTCCCATGCATTTTTTTTAACAATAAATAATTAAATTAAATTAAGAGGAACACTTCTGGTGGTCCTAAATCTTATAAAAAACAAAAAACAGCAATCACATAAAAACGAAAACATTCAAAATGTTCTGTGACGGTTGTTGCATAAGTTTGCATTAGGAACTTGATGCAGATCTATCTTAGAACCAAACATGCATTTTTTTCTACTATTTACGTGCATGGAATCCTTGAATTGGAATCACCTTTAGATTAAACAAAGGGTATCAAGGAAATGTATATCCACGTGGATGGCCATATATGATCTTAAACATTTTAAGAGATGAGATATTTATAAATAATTTGATAACTACATTATTAAAATGAGTTTTGAATTATATAAAAAATATTTTTAAGTTTAAGTTTACTTTCACTAAAATAGAATTATTAAATATCAATTAGTTTAAAGATAAAAAATAATTAATCATATATTAACTAAGTTAAATACTATTTAATACATTAAAAAATATTGATATTTAAAGAATTTTTATTATTAATAAAATATTTTTCAAATGAGTATATAACATTAATTACAAAAGTTTTAACTATTTAGTGATGTATATTCTAAATTAGTGTTTGATATTATCCTAGAAATTAATAAATTAGTTTTTAAAATTAATTTTTGTTTTAGTGTTTATAGATTATAGAATTTACTTGCATTCGGTTATATATTCTAAGTTAAAGTAGATATAAAATTTAAAACATCCTAGAGTAAAATTAAGTGGAATCTAGGACCATATGGAATTATTTAATTATCATAATTTTTTTTTAAATCTCAATTTTAGACTTTTTAGATTTTGATTCCATTATGTTCGAATTTTGAGGGAAAAGTAGTGTTGAGCACGGCATAATGAAGGCAATAGATGGGTCCAAAAGTAGGCACCGTCAATAACTTACATCAAATTGATTGATTGCCCATGGACATATTCAACACATTTTTTCTTCCTCTATTAACAACTATAACTTCTTTTTATACTTTTTCTTTTTCAAAAACAAAAAACTATTAAAAATTTATTTACATTTTAAAAAAAAAATCATCAAATAGAAACCATTTTTAAAAAAAAATCATGAAATAGAAATCAATTTTAAAGAAAAAAATAATTAGTTGTTATAGTGATTAAATTAGAAATTATTTTAGAAACTAAAAAAAATTGGTTTCTAAAGTAGTAAGTAGTTTATATTATTGTTAATTGGTAGCTAAAACTTGGTATCTAACTAAATACCAATTTAGAAACTAATTTTTTTTTAGTATTTAAAATGGTCTCTAATTTAATCAGTATAACAACTAATTATTTTGTATCCCTAAAATTGATTTCTATTTGATGATTTTGTTTTTAGTGATTATGTAACAACTATATATTATTTCACAATGGAAATTATTTTTATTTATTTGTTTTGCAAACAAATCAAACACTATCAAGTATCATGAATAAAAAAATACAGTTTGATTTTACATGTAATTGTATTTTCGTGACACTTGATACAACCTTGGAATGACAGCCATGTATGCCTTATTTGTTTGAACACATGCACAACATTATTGACGTGGAAAATTTGTGATGGTCTTCATTTATTCAAGATTATAATATATCGAATTGTTGTGTTGTTTTTCTTCTTAGATTTGTTTGTCGTTAAAAGTAGAAAGAAAAATGAATGGAAAAGGAATTTTTGTGTTTTTTGGTATATATCATTCCTTTTAATTATTAATTTTGATGGAGACAATACATAGGAAAAACATTGTAAATATCCTACACGAACATCACATGTTTCCATTTGGGGAATAAAATGATGTCCCTTTTTATTTGAGGTCTGTTCATTAAAAAAATGGATTCAAGAAACAAAAATAAATGTAAAATATATAGTATAAGAAAAAAAGATATTGTCGACATAAATAAAAACAAACTTTAATTTCCTAAATTTTATTTAATGTTGTTATTTTTAAAATACCGTTATATTTAAACTTAAGCATTCTCTATAGATATAATTTGAGTAAAATTTAAAAATTATTTCTTCATTTATGAGAACAATAATATTAAATAAACTTAACTATTATTCTTATTAATGAACAATAATTTATTTTGCTTATGATTGATTGCAAAATGTCTTAACTAGTATACTATATATGTGGATATTTATATAATAAGATATTCATGTGCTTAATTTTGTTCTTTTACATAATTGAATTTTTTTCAAGTCATTGAAAACTATAATAAAGAAATGTCAAAGCTTCAAATGTGTCGGTAAATGTTATTATTTTCGGGCAATAAATGCTTTTTATTTCATGTATACTATGTAAATAAACATATTAATTCATATTTTGGTGAAACTAAACTTAAGGAACAAACAAATTTAATTAAAAATTACGATAGAGTTACATTAAAATTGACTACAAGGATAGTTAACACATTTTTAGTTTAGATTTAAAATAAATCATCATACTAATTTTGTATTCTATAATTAAAAGCTATTTTAAATATAATTTTAAATAATTATTATAAAAGAAAGTAAATAATTTTTTTATTAGTCGACAATTCATATTAGATTGTTAGTACATTATATTTAAATTAATATTTCCTATAAAAAAATCCACTTGTTAATTTGTGAATCAATGATTGAGAATATTTAGAACACTGTGTGTTAAAAAGGAATGTGAATTCGATGGTGGAATGTAACAAATATCATATTCTCAAAACACGTTTTCATTCTCTTGTGTTTGTCAATTTGAATATGGAGTGATAGAAAAGCGATTATTTTGTTTGAAAATTAGACAAAGAGAATTTGAGTGCAATATTATAGCTTTTAGGAATCCATTTAATTCAGTTTGATGAAAAGTCATTGGCCATGGACTTTTTGTACCTGCAGCATTCATATTGAAGTGTTCTTATTATTTGATTTGAGGTTCAGAAGCTATGATATAGCTTCATATGAAAAAGGCTGAAACACAGAAAAAAATGAAAAATTGTGAGAGAAGTGTGAGGCAGTACAACAAATCTGAACTTCCACGCCTTCGTTGGACACCTGAACTCCATCAACACTTTGTTCAAGCTATTCAAAGTATAGGTGGAAAACACAGTTAAGTTCAATTTCCATCATATATATGGTAGCTAGGGTTTATATATACCAAATTATATGTTTAATTAAGGTTTCCAAAACCTGTTAATGAAAGCATATGACTGAAGGTTTCGATCAATTTTTATTTTTTTTCTGATGCAACCTTGGAACTTGCCTTGACTGCTTAACTTTTGTGCTTTGTTGACTCACTTTTCTGCATGTCTGAGTTTCATTTCTGGATTTCTTTTATTTTGCTGGTTTTTTCTTCTGATTCTTATCATCCTTACTGGGAGAAGGTAATTTGCGTCATGGCACACACACACTTATAAATATATATCAGAAAATTATATTATACATATATAGATGAAGTTTGTTTCATCTCTGTGAAATATGAAACCGAATTAAGGTGGGAAGTAGCTGTCTGCAAATTGAGATGCTCAATTAAACTGCAAATAAAAATAATTGAACCACATGATTTTGCAGAGGCAACTCCAAAGAGAATTCTGCAGCAGATGCGTGTGAGAGGACTGAGTATCGCTCACATCAAAAGCCATCTTCAGGTATATACATACATATATATATGTATATGTATTAATATATAGTAGCTAATGCAGTAGCAATTTGTTTCTTCACTTAAAAGCAAAATAGTTCTGTGAAGAGAATTATGAAAAGCATTAATTTGCTATATTGTTCTAGGGCTTTTTCTAATCATTAATTAATTAGGTCAAATCTCTGTCACATCTCTTTTCCTTTTACATTAAATGATTCATTAAATAACTTAGACCAAATATTTCAAAGTCGCTTCAATTATTGCTGAAAAACAAAATCAAAACGCTCACAGAGCCTTCTTTCAAAATGATCATATTAAGCTATTTTTAAATATATCTGAGTTGATCTCAGAAATTCCCCATTATGGAAACCACAATGATACGTAGAATTTAGATATATCATCAGTTGTTGTTTAAAACATATGACAATGTATAAAGGCACAATGTGTGTTCCATTATTGAAGTCACACTTGGTTAAATAAGTTTTTTATATATTTAAAATGGACATTTACAAAAGGTAGATAAAATATTAGTAAAGTTTGTAATCCTGGCCATGATTATTATTTTGTTAACTATGAGTTAAAAACATGTTAATTTTGATGGTGTGATATGCCAAATTATCTATGAATATTAAGTATAATATATAGTAATTGAATAAAGAGAAATGGGTTTTGTTAGATGTACAGAAACATGAAAGACTATGCCAAGAATTCTGCAGATGAGTTGGTGGAAGGAAATGCAAACGATTTCAAACTATGCTCCATTTCTCCAACCCAAAGGTATAACCCTCCCATCACTCATTTTCAAAACTTTTTTGGTTAATGACTTGGATTAAAAAGGGTATGTTCAAAATATTTTATTTAAGATTTGGAGAAGTTTAATTTCTTCTTGTCAACTTTTAGAAGTAAATAAGATATAATTTATATCTACTATGATATTAAATGTATATTCAATCTTATTATGAGATCATTATTAAATATCTAGTAATATAACTTTTTTTTAATTTTTTAGAGAAATTAACGGACGATTCAAAATTATTATGATTCAATTATATCTTTTACATAACATGTAATTGAGTATTATTAGATTTGTTCCCTAAATTAAAAAAATTGAATATTTTTCAACACCATGATTCGAATTACTTAATAACTTCTCAATCTTCTTAACATTGAGAAATAAGAAACTGTAGTGTCTTAAACCATAAACATATACATGAATAAAAAATTTGACAAATGAATAAAATATCCACTAACATTTAAAAACTAAAAAAAAAAAATCACAATTTTTTTTATATAAAAAATAAATAAATTAACTAAAGCATTTAACATATGTTCCAACTGTTATAAAAAAATACATACGCTACCTGGTGTCCAATAAATAATAAGAATACAAAAAATCATATAATATGTATTCCTTATATTCATCCTCCCATAGTATCCACTCCTCCTATATGATAAAATTCACAAACATATATGATAAAATTCAAATGCTATTAATTCTTTATCGTAAATTAAAAAAAGAAATGAATACATGTATTATTGGATCATAAATAAGGGTTAAATCATAACTTTTTTTACACAAGGAACCATGTTTAAATTTAAATATGTCACATTTAACTGAAATGGTTAATATAGTTTTTATAAAACATCTTCGTTCCTTAAACTACCTTTTGGGAAATAGTTTACAACTAAGTCAATTATATATATATATATATATATATATATATATATATATATATATATATATATATATATAT